>Ga0265298_10000177_pt1 | contig 95958 bp, 81 predicted proteins | sample AusTroGonzalo_MG_3_FD_193486 | JGI IMG/M metagenome (GOLD analysis project Ga0265298, IMG submission 193486) | Bovine rumen microbial communities from tropical cattle in Woodstock, Queensland, Australia - Gonzalo_01 | ecosystem: Host-associated > Mammals > Digestive system > Stomach > Rumen ...
GGTTATCATGCTGGCCGGCGGTGTTGGTTACGGTACCAAGCGTGACTGCATCAAGGGCACTCCCAAGAAGGGTAACAAGATTGTGGTGCTGGGTGGTGACAACTACCGCATCGGACTGGGCGGCGGTTCTGTATCATCTGTTGAGACGGGCCGATACTCATCCGGTATTGAGCTGAACGCCGTTCAGCGTGCCAATGCTGAGATGCAGAAGCGTGCCTACAACGTTACACGCGCCCTCTGCGAGGAGGATACCAACCCCATTGTTTCTATTCACGATCACGGATCAGCCGGTCACGTTAACTGCCTCTCGGAGCTGGTTGAGGAGTGCGGCGGTCTGATTGATATGAGCAAGCTGCCGGTTGGTGACAAGACTTTGTCATCAAAGGAGATCATTGCCAATGAGTCACAGGAGCGTATGGGTCTGCTCATTGATGAGAAGTCAATTGAGCACGTACGTAAGATTGCCGAGCGTGAGCGCGCCCCGATGTATGTGGTTGGTGAGACCACCGGCGATGCCCGCTTTGCCTTTGAGCAGGCTGATGGCGTCCGTCCGTTTGACCTGGCCGTAAGCCAGATGTTCGGTTCATCTCCCAAGACCTATATGGTTGATGAGACCGTTGAGCGCAAGTATGAGAATGTTGAATACAGTGATGATAAGATTGAGGAGTACCTGGGTAATGTGCTGCAGCTTGAGGCAGTGGCATGTAAGGATTGGCTTACCAACAAGGTTGACCGTTCTGTAACAGGTAAGATCGCTCGTCAGCAGTGCCAGGGTAAGCTGCAGTTGCCGCTCTCTGACTGCGGTGTCGTAGCGCTCGATTATCGTGGCAAGAAGGGCATCGCTACTGCCATCGGTCATGCTCCGCAGGCCGGTTTGGCTGATCCCGCTGCAGGCTCAGTGCTGTCAGTTGCCGAGTCGCTGACCAACATCGTGTTTGCTCCTCTTACCCAGGGACTCAAGACCGTTTCTTTATCCGCCAACTGGATGTGGCCCTGCCGCGCTCAGAAGGGTGAGGATGCCCGTCTGTACAGCGGTGTCAAGGCTCTGTCAGACTTCTGCCTTGAACTGGGAATAAATGTTCCTACCGGTAAGGACTCACTCTCAATGACTCAGAAGTACCCCGACGGCAGCAAGGTTATCAGCCCGGGTACCGTAATCGTTTCATCAGGTGGTGAGGTATCAGATATCCGTAAGGTTGTATCACCTGTGCTTGCAGACCGCAAGGACAGCGTTCTGATTCATATAGACTTCAGCTTTGACGAGCAGCGTCTGGGCGGTTCAGCTCTGGCTCAGTCACTTGACCGCATTGGCAGTGACGTTCCCACAGTCAAGAACGCTGAGTATTTTGCCGATGCATTCAACGCCGTTCAGAAACTCATTGATAAGCGCCAGGTTCTGGCCGGACACGATATCTCCGCCGGCGGTCTGGTGGTAACACTGCTTGAGATGTGCTTTGCCAATCCTCAGGGCGGTCTGGAGATCAGTCTGGACAAGCTCACCGGCAAGGACCTTACAAGCATGCTGTTTGCTGAGAACCCGGGCGTTGTGCTGCAGGTTGAGAGCAAGAAACTGGATGCCGTAAGTTCATATCTTGACGAGGTTGGCGTGGGCTACGCTGTTATCGGTCGTCCGGCCGATGCACGCACTCTCTACATCCGTCGCGGCAAGAAGAGCATCAGCATTGACATCGATAAGATGCGTGACCTCTGGTACAAGACCTCATACCTGCTTGACCGCAAGCAGTCTATGAACGGTTGTGCCGATGAGCGCTACAAGAACTACGCCAAGGTGCCCATGGACATCAAGATTGCCTACAACTTTACAGGCAAGCTGAGTCAGTTGGGTCTGGATCCCGACCGCCGTACACCCAGCGGTATCAAGGCTGCAATCATCCGTGAGAAGGGTACCAACGGTGAGCGTGAGATGGCTTACACACTGTGGCTGGCCGGATTCGATGTCAAGGACGTTACAATGACTGACCTGGTAAGCGGCCGCGAGACTCTGGATGACATCAACATGATTGTGTTCTGCGGCGGTTTCTCCAACTCGGACGTTCTGGGTTCTGCCAAGGGCTGGGCCGGTGCCTTCCTGTTCAACCCCAAGGCCAAGGAGACTCTGGATCGCTTCTACGCTCGTAAGGACACCCTGTCACTGGGTATCTGCAACGGTTGCCAGTTGATGATTGAGCTTGGTCTTATCAATCCTGACTATGAGAAGCAGGCACACATGCTGCACAATGATTCTCACAAGTTTGAATCTTCATTCTTAGGTCTGACTATTCCGCAGAACGAGAGCGTGATGTTCAAGACTCTGAGTGGCAGCCGTCTGGGTGTCTGGGTAGCTCACGGTGAGGGCAAGTTCTCACTGCCTTACCCAGAGGATAAGTACAATGTAATTGCCAAGTATACATACGCTGATTATCCCGCTAATCCTAACGGATCTGATTACAATGTGGCAGGTATAGCAAGTGCCGATGGCCGTCACGTCGCTATGATGCCGCATCCCGAGCGCGCCATATTCCCGTGGCAGTGCGGATACTATCCCGCTGAGCGCCTGGACGATGAGATCACCCCGTGGATTGAGGCATTCGTGAATGCCCGCAAGTGGGTTGAGGCTCAGAAATAAGAAACATGCTGTTAACCCTTTTCATCACCTTCTTTAAGATCGGGCTGTTCACCATAGGCGGTGGATACGCTATGATCCCGCTCATTGAGCGTGAGGTGGTGGAGCGTAAGGGTTGGATCTCACGTGAAGACTTCCTGGACTTGCTGGCCATTGCCCAGTCTGCCCCGGGAGTCTTTGCTGTAAACATCTCCATATTCATTGGTTACCGGATGCGCAAGACCATTGGGAGCGTATTCTGTGCATTGGGAACAGTGCTTCCGTCCATTATCATTATTCTGGCAATTGCACTGTTCTTGGGCAATTACCGTGATAATCAGATAGTGGAGAACGTATTCAAGGGCATCCGCCCGGCGGTTATCGCGCTGATTCTTACTCCTACTATCCGTCTGGCGTCTAAGGCCGGCTTGAACAGGTGGACCTGGTGGGTTCCTGTAGTGACAGCACTTGCAATCTGGTGGCTTGGGGTATCGCCCGTGTGGATTATTCTGGTCGCAATATTGGGTGCGGTATTGTATTACATCCTTAAACTGAGGAAGGCATGAACGCGGCGGTATTATATCTCAAACTCTTCTGGACCTTCTTCAAAATAGGCCTCTTTGGCTTCGGCGGAGGATACGGCATGCTCTCGCTCATCCAGAATGAGGTGGTGGAGAACCAACAGTGGATCAGCAATGCCGAGTTTACTGACATAGTAGCCGTAAGCCAAATGACACCAGGCCCCATCGGCATCAATTCCGCAACCTACGTAGGCTTTAAAGCAATTGAGAACGCCGGAATGTCACGAACACAGGCTGTCTGCGGCTCACTGCTGGCGTCATTCTCAGTAATGCTTCCCTCATTCATCCTGATGCTCCTGATTAGTGCCTTCTTCATGCACTACAAGAATCACCGCTCAGTCCAGACCGTATTGAAATGGCTGCGTCCCGTAGTAGTGGGAATGCTCGCCGCCGCAGTCCTGTTGCTCCTAAATGAAGAGAATCTGGGCATATTCAGCGCCGATAACCTCCAACTCTACGTAAGCATCGGCCTATTCCTGTTAGCATTCGTAGCGACCTACTATTGGAAGGTAGGCCCAATCAAAGTAATCCTCTTAGCCGGCCTATTTGGTGGGATTTTCTACAGCATCTTTTAAGATTAAACCGGCCAGGGTGAAGCCGAATATGGCGGTGATGTGGGCCAGGGAGCCGTTGGTCTGGCCTTTGTTTATCTGGCTTAGAGTCTCTTCTTTTTCCTGGGGCTGCGGGCCCTGGTTCTGCAGTAGTTCATCGGAATAGACGCATTGGAACTTGCGCCTGGGGTACTGGTCGTTCTGCTTGAAACGCTTGCGCAGCATGCGGGCCAGAGGGTCACCCTTAACGTTCCAGAACTCGGTAACGCGGATTCGGGTGGGGTCTATCTTGAGCGCGGCGCCCATTGATGAGAAAAACTTGGCTTTACTCTTGGTTGCCAAAAGTATGAGCAGCGCCTTGTCCTTAAGCGAGTCTATTGCGTCGATTATGTAATCGTAACTGTCCAGGTCAAAAGTATCGGCAGTATCCTCATTGAACACCTTCTCAATAGTGATTATTTCCGCCGATGGGTTTATGCTCAAAAGGCGTTCTTTTAGTGCATCAACCTTTACCTGACCCACTGTTCTTGTGGTGGCCATAAGTTGGCGGTTGATGTTGCTTGCACATACGCGGTCCGAGTCAACTATAGTCAAGTGGCCGATGCCGGAGCGGATAAGGCTCTCGGCACACCAGGAGCCTACGCCTCCTACACCGAATATGATGACGCGCTTGCTGCCTATCTGCTGCATTGCCTCATTGCCTAGCAGCAGTTCTGACCTGCGAAAAATTTCATCTTCTATAGCCATAGTCACTCAAGATAACGATCCCTGAGGGTGGTAATGTCGGCATCAGTCAGGCCGATGGGGCCTTTCAGATATGCGTCCATTGAGCCGTACTCCTGGTCAATGCGGTCTAATGACTTAATGAAATTATCAGTGTTTGCACCCAGAAAAGCCTTTACTGTATCAATCTCAGTTTCCTTGCCTCCCATCTGACGTACAGTGTCGCAGCATCGGCGCACCTCTTCCTCATAGACGCGGTTGGTGGCGTCAAAATCAGCCACAATGGTCTCGCGGTCGGCACCCAACGCAGCCAGCAGTAGGGCCGATGCCACTCCGGTGCGGTCTTTACCTTGGGTGCAGTGGTAGAGAACGGCACCTTTTCCTGTTCCCAAGATTAGGCGGAAAAACTGTTTGAACTGTTTCTGGCAACCCGGCACAAAGAAAAGATTGGGGTACATCTGGCGCGCTATAATCTGGGCTGTCTGATTGAACGCGGCCATAAGCATGAACTTCTTTATGTCAAACTGCTTTTGTCCGGTGAACAGCTTTTTCTCATCGTCCGTAGCCTGGCTTACCAGATTGCCGCTGGCATCTATTTCAAGGCATATGTATTCGGCCCCCGGTACCACGTGGTCATCCTTGCCTCTTTTCTCTTCATCTTTCCTGAAATCAATGACCTTGGCCAGCGGGAGGCTTTCCAGGTATTTGATATCGGCGTCGGTGGCATCGGCCAAATGGGCGGCGCGAATGAGCAGGCCCGAACGCAGACGTCGGCCATCCTGCGTAATGTATCCGCCCAGGTCGCGGGCATTGACTATACCCTTAACCGGGATAAACTGGTGCTTTAGGGCTGAAGATGTGATGAACATGCTTACTAGTGGCGTTTATGTCGGCAAAATTAACTATATTCGTGCAGAAAATCAGACTAACCCTAACAACTTATTATGAAAAGAAAACTTATTGCAATGGCAATGATTGCGTCTCTTGCCTTGTGCGCCACCGCTGCAAAACCCGTCAAGGCTCCCGCCGGCGGAAAGAAAATCAGTAACGAACTTATAGGAATCTTCTTTGAGGATATAAGCATGTCGGCCGATGGCGGTCTCTGCGCTGAGTTGATCCAGAACGGATCATTTGAGTTCAGCCCGTCAGAGCGCGACGGATGGGGCCCCGGAACAGCATGGCGCTCAATCCGCCCGGGACACTCTCTGGGGTACATTGAGCCTAAGCAGCAGGATCCCATTCATCCCAACAACCCCAACTACATGCGTCTGAACATAGAGCGCGTGGGTATGTACTATGACTACAACGGCTGGACCGGTGTGGGTATTCAGAATGACGGTTATGACGGCATCCTGCTCAAGGGTGGCGATAAATATGATTTCTCTGTGTTCCTGCGCAACCCTGACGGCAAGGACAAGGAGGTTCGTGCCGTGCTGGTGGTTCCGGGCCGCGGATTCCGTGCACAGCCTACCGTTATAGCCGATACCACCTTCACTGTTTCAGGTAAGGACTGGAAGAAGTATGAATATACTTTGACTGCAGCACAGGATTGCCCCAACGCATCACTGCAGCTGCTTTCACTCACCACCGGCGTGATGGATATCGATATGGTTTCACTCTATCCGCAGGATACCTACAAGGGCCACGGCCTGCGCAAGGATTTGGCTCAGGCACTGGTTGACCTGAACCCCAAGTTCATGAGGTTCCCTGGCGGTTGCGTAGTACACGGCGGCGGTGACGGATTCTGGGATACCTATCGCTGGAAGACAACCGTAGGTCCCAAGGAGACCCGTCGCGGTATCAAGAACACCTGGGGCTACCACCAGAGCATGGAGATGGGATTCTTTGAGTATTTCCAGTTCTGCGAGGATGCAGGTATGGAGCCGCTGCCCATTCTGCCTTGCGGCGTAAGCTGTCAGGGTACCAACGGCGGTTGGAACATGCGTACGCAGGCTCAGGATGCAGTACCCATGAGCGAGATGCAGGAGTGGGCCGATGAGGCTCTTGACCTGATTGAGTGGGCCAACGGTCCCGCAGATTCCAAGTGGGGTAAGGTTCGTGCCGATGCAGGCCATCCGGAGCCTTTCAACCTCAAGTATCTGGGTCTGGGTAATGAGGAGAAGATCACTCCCGAGTTTGAGGAGCGTTTCAAGTTCATATATGACCAGGTTCGTGCCAAGTATCCCGATATCGTGATTGTAGGTACAGCCGGTCCCGGTTCACATCCCGGTAACGGTGACTATGAGGAGGGCTGGAAGTTTGCCACACAGCTTGAGGTACCCATCCTTGATGAACACTACTATGAGCAGCGCAACTACTTCCTGACCAGCCGTCAGTATGACAACTACCCCCGTGACCGCAAGACCAAGGTTTACCTGGGTGAGTACGCCGCAAAGGACCGCAAACTCATAGACGGTCTGGCTGAGGGTCTCTACCTGCTGCATGTAGAGCGTAACGCCGATGTCGTTGTAATGACATCATATGCTCCGCTCTTTGCCCGCAAGAACACCAACAACTGGAACCCTGACCTGATTTACTTTGACAACGAGCGTCCGTTCCTGACCTGCAGCTACTACGTACAGCAGATGTTCGGCCAGTCCAACGGTGACTACTTCTACGGTGATTGCGTAAAGTTTGACCGTGCCGATGACAACCTGCTCGGCCAGTCGGTAGTGCTTGACACTCAGGCCCGCAAGCTCTATCTCAAGGTCTGCAACGCAGGCGAGAACGCAGCCAAGGCCACAATTGACCTGTCACGTTTTGGCGGATTCAAGAGCGTAACCAAGACCGTAATCAAGGGTCAGCCCGACGATGAGAACAACTTTGACCAGCAGCCCATCGCTCCCGTAACCGAGACCGTAAAGCTCAAGAGCAAGGCTGCACTTGATGTTGATCCGTACTCCATCACTCTTTACAGCATCAGTCTCTGATAAATAAAAGAGAGAAAACAATGAGGCCGGCTAAAACTTTTTAGCCGGCCTCATTTATTGTTACAGGTTTACCTTGCACTTTACGGGAGCTGACTCGCGTTGGATGCGGTTGAGGGCGGTGACCACGTAGATGTACTGGGTAGAACCGTCGCGGTAGGGTAGGTTAAGGAATGAGCGGCGGGTTATGGCCACAATATTGTGAGGGTCCTCAATGTCTATTGTCTGGCCTTTCTCAAAACGGTATACCACATATTGGATTGCTTTGTCAAGCTCTTTCTTGGCCTTGGGGGCGGTCCAGAACAGTACAGGTCCATCCTTTGTCTCAACAGTCATGAGCTTGCGTACCTTACCGGGAGTATTGCCTGGAAGATTGTCACTTACAGGCTGCAGCGCAGGTGTGTTGTAGTACTCATTTGCAAGAATGGTCCTGTAGTCAGACGGGTTATCCACTACTGATTTGGCAGGCCACTGGCAACTGCCCTGGAGTCCGTTCAGTATGCGCTGAAGGTTCATCTTGTGACGCAGCTGATGGCTCTCCGGATGGTTGGGGTCCTTGCCTTTAATGGTACGTTCCACATCCTGGCCTATGTACATAAGGCATCCGCCAGCGTGGTCGGCCCACCACTTGGTAAGTATGGCATAGTCTGCTGATTTATTGCCGGTATTCCAATATACCTGCGGAATGCAGTAGTCCATCCAGCCTTTATCAATCCAAAGCAGGACATCGGCATAAAGTCCGCTCCAGTTCTCAAATCCCGATGACTCGCTGCCGTCAGGGTAGGCGGCTGATTTGTTGCGGTATATGCCAAAAGGTGAGATGCCGAACTTGACCCAGGGCTTGATATCCTTTATGGTGTGATAGAGCTGCTCTATGAAAAGGTTTACATTGTCACGCCTCCAGTCATCCTTGTTCTTGAATCCGCGTGGGTCTTTCTTGAATGATGAGTCATCAGCAAATTTGCGGTCTCCGTCAGGGTAGGGATAGAAGTAGTCATCAATATGGAATCCGTCTATGTCATAGCGGGTTACTATATCAGCGGCTACCTGGCATATAAAGTCACGGTTCTCCTGCAAGGCGGGGTTGAAGAGGGCCAGCTTTCCGTATTTTATGATGCGCTCGGGGTGAGTATTCATCTGATGGTTGGGGGCGAACTCTGTCGTCTCAGTGGTCTTGGCACGGAACGGGTTTATCCATGCGTGCAGTTCCATCTGGCGGTTGTGGCACTCATCAGTCATAAACTGCAGGGGGTCCCAGTCCTCATCGGGTCCTTCTCCCTGGAATCCGGTCAGATAAGCGCTCCAGGGTTCCAGTTCAGACTTATAAAGTGCATCGCCCTCAACGCGTACCTGAAAGAGTATGGCGTTGATGCCACAGGCGGCCAGTGAATCAAGCTGACGTGTTAGCTCAGCCTTGAGTTCAGCAGTGGGGATACCCTCAAACTGATGGTTTACAGCCTGTATCCATGCTCCGCGGAACTCACGCTTGGGGTTGGCGGCAAAGCATGTCACCACCGTAAGCATGGCCAGAAGTAGGGTTGCCAGGCGTTTTCTCATTTCTTGGGCAGATTGTTGTACTCTTCAAGAGCCTCAGCTAAGAGTTTGAGGGCCTCCTTAAGGTCTTCAATGTTGAGCACGTATGCCAGGCGCACCTGGTCACGACCGTATTGCGGGTCTGAGTAGAAACCTGTACCGGGAGCCATCATGATGGTCTTGCCGTCACGGCGGAAATCAGTCAGACACCACTTGCAGAACTTCTCGCAGTCATCAATAGGCAGCTTGGCTGTGGTGTAGAATGCGCCCATGGGGATGGGTGAATATACTCCGTGTATCTTGTTCAGTCCGTCAATAAGGAACTTACGGCGTGTAATGAACTCCTCATAGGTGTTGTTCATATATTCACGCGGAGCCGATATTGAAGCCTCGGCAATAACCTGTCCGATAAGCGGCGGGCAGAGACGTGCCTGGCAGAACTTCATTACGGCGTTGCGTACCTCCTGGTTCTTGGTGGCTATGGCGCCTATGCGGATTCCGCACTCTGAGTAACGCTTGGATACGGAGTCAATCAGGATTACGTGATCCTCAATACCCTCCAGGTGGCAGGCAGAGATATAAGGTGAGCCGGTGTAGATGAACTCGCGGTAAACCTCATCGGAGAATAGGTACAGGTCATATTTCTTGACCAGGTCACGCAACTGGAGCATCTCCTTGCGGGTGTAGAGATAACCCGTGGGGTTGTTGGGGTTGCAGATAAGGATACCCTTGGTGCGCTCGGTGATGAGTTCTTCAAACTTCTCAACGGGGGGCAGTGCAAATCCGTCCTCTATTGATGACACGATAGGTTTGATTACGGCACCGGCTGAAACTGCGAATGCCATATAGTTGGCGTATGCGGGCTCCGGAACGATAATCTCATCACCCGGGTTAAGGCAGGTCATGAACGCAAACAGAACCGCCTCAGATCCTCCGCTTGTTACGATGATGTCATCGGGTTCAAACTTGATCTGATATTGCTCATAATAGTCGCACAGTTTCTTGCGCAGGCTCAGGAATCCCTGAGAGGGGGTGTATTCCAGCACCTTGCGGTCAATCTTCTTGAGTGTGTCCAGACCAATCTGCGGTGACGGCAGGTCAGGCTGACCGATGTTGAGGTGATAAACCTTGACTCCTTCAGACTCAATTTTCTGTGCAATGCCTGACAGTTTGCGGATAGGCGAACTGGGCATTATCTCAGCGCGGTTAGAGATTTTCATTTCTTTGATTTAGTTCTGTTTGCTATTTAAGGTGCGAAGATACAACAAACCGCGGGCTTAACACCCACGGTTTGCATATTATTTTATAATAAGGAGTGGATTAATGTATCCTCTTGCCCAAAATCAGGTTGTCGCCTGATGCGTCAACGGTCCAGATCTCAGGCTTGCGGCCGGTGCCGCCGTCGTGGTGAACGGAGTAGAGCAGCTGTCCCTCAAAGCTCTTGAACAGCATTCCGTGACCTGAGTTGTCACCCTTGAATGACACCTCTTCCTGAATCCACGGACCTTTTATGCTGCCGCTCTCTGACCAGGCTATGCCGTTTGCATAACGGTTTTCACCCCAACTTGACCAGAGCATGCCCAGACGGCCGGTCTCAGTGCGGAACATCTGCGGACCGTCAGTTACCCAGCCCGGCATCTTCATACCGAATGTGGCCTCACCTATTGAGTTCATCTCCTTGCTCCAAGCAGCCTCCGATGCGCGGAATATGGTGGTGGGCTCTGCAATGCGGTGTGTCAGGTCTTTTGACAGAGGCATGTAAGCCATTGTTCCGTCAATAAGCTGTGTCCACTCATGTACGAATACCATATAGACTGTATCATTCTCCTCATAGAGTGTTCCGTCTATGATATCCCAATCTGTGGGACCAAGGCAGAACAGAGAGTCCTTTACGAGCGGCAGATACGGGCCGTCAACCTTATCGGAAACCAGCAGCTGGGTCTGGTTAAGAGGTACGTTATAACGGCGCGGAACCTGCTCGATGCATACTCCGTGGTTGTTCCAGGTACCTGCATAGTAGAACTTGTCACCGAACTTATGGATCTCAGCGGCAGCTACGAACTGTCCCTGCATCCATGTGCCTGAGATATCTATTACGTTGTACGGGCCGGTCCACATTTCCAGGTCAGTGCTCTTGTAGAGGGCGCCGCCTGTACCGGTCAACCAGTAGGTCTTGGTCTCGGGGTCGGGGTAGATGAAGGGGTCACTCATGGAGAGTTCCTTGAGTGATACTGTGCGAACCTGCTGAGCGGGACGCTGCATTGCTGGCATCTGCATGGGAGGACGCTGTGCGGTCTGACCCTGTCCCTGTGGGCGCGGGGCGCGCTGACGGTTGGCATTGCCGCCCATTGGCATCATACCGCCAAAGTTGCGCTGTCCGGGGTTGGCAGGAGGAGCCTGCTCTCCACGGGGCACACTTACAATTTTGTTGTTGTCTTTTACAGCTTGTGTCTCAGTTGTTATTTTCTGACCGGCGTTCATGCACGATACGGCCAGCAGAGGTAAGGCAGCCGCAAAAAGTAGAGTTCTTGTTTTCATATATGCATTTATTGGTTTGTTTGCTGGACGCAAATATAGCTACATTTTTAAAAAAGTGCCCTTATAATGATGCTTTATCAAAAATAAACATAATTTTGCATGTCAGTAAATGACACTTAACTTTAAACAAACTAATATGAAAAAAGTACTATCTATCTTGCTTGCGGCAACTCTTATTTTCTCAGTTGCAGGTTGTTCATCATGGTCAAAAACAGCTAACGGAAGTCTTATCGGCGGTGGCGCTGGTGCTGCTATCGGTGCCGGTATCGGTGTTCTGTTGGGCGGTGATGCTGAGAGCGCAGCTTTAGGTGCTGCTATCGGTGCCGGTGTCGGCGGTGGTGCAGGTGCTATCATCGGAAACCGTATGGACAAGAAGGCTGAAGAGCTTGCAGCTCTTGAGGCTGCTAAGGTTGAGACCATCACTGATGTGAACGGTCTGGAGGGTATCAAGGTTACATTTGACAGCGGTATCCTGTTTGGTTTCAACAGCTCAAAACTTAGCGATGAGTCAAAAGAGACACTTGCCAAGTTTGCTGAGACAATGAAGGATATGGAACAGACAGATATCACCGTTTACGGCCACACTGACAATATCGGTACAGAAGAGGCTAATGCAAAAGTTTCAGCCAAGCGTGCTGACGCAGTTGCTGATTACCTCAAGAAGTGCGGTATGAACAAGGATCGCCTCATCACCAAGGGTATGTCATTCACAATGCCGGTTGCCAGCAACGATACTGAAGAGGGTCGTGCGCAGAACCGTCGCGTTGAGATTTACATCACCGCTAATGAGGAGATGATCAAAGAGGCTGCTGCCGAGATCTGATTCTTACAACTATTATGCTTAAGAAATTATTCATCGCAGTTGCTGTACTTGCAACAGTAGCCTGTGGCTCACAGAACGGAGCCAAGACAACTCATAAGCCTGACAAGAACTTTTACATCTATCTGGCATTCGGTCAGTCAAACATGGAGGGTAACGCCCGCATTGAAGATCAGGACCGTGAGGGTATCAGTGACCGTTGGCTTATGATGGCCGCAGTTGATTTCCCTAAAATGGAACGCAAGCAGTTTGGATGGTACACCGCTGTTCCGCCACTCTGCCGTGAGACAAACGGTCTTACTCCCGTTGACTATTTTGGCCGTACAATGGTTGAGAATCTGCCGGAGAAGGTTCGTGTAGGTGTTATCAACGTTGCCGTGGGAGGTTGCAAGATTGAGGCGTTCATGAAGGACCGCGCCCAGGAATATGGTGACAATGCCGCAGCCTGGATGAAGAACTGGATTGCCCCTTATGACAACAACTGCTACCAGCGTCTGCTTGACTGCGCCAAGGAGGCTCAGAAGGTGGGTGTGATCAAGGGATTCCTTATGCACCAGGGTGAGTCAAACATCAATGAGGAGGATTGGCCTGAGAAGGTTAAGTATGTATATGAGACTCTGATAGAGGATCTTAACCTGGATCCCAAGAAGGTTCCTCTGCTGGCAGGTGAGGTTGTTAATGCCGATGTCCAGGGCCGCAGCGCATCCATGAATGAGATCATCGCCAAGCTGCCTGAGACTCTGCCCAATTCATACGTAATCTCATCGGCCGGCGCAACTACCGGATTTGATCATCTGCATTTTGATGCCGAGGGTTATCGTGAGATGGGCCGTCGCTATGCATACAAGATGCTTGAACTTCAGGGCGTAAAAGTCAATAAGTAATACACTTCTGAATCAGTTTTTTACTAATTTTGCCCAGCGGTTTCAGGCCGCTGGGCTTTATTTTCAGTATCTCTTGAGTAGATTACTTGGGCTAGAGGCCACCTGAACACTAATATCTGATTGAAGATCAATTAATTAAAGAAATTGCCTCTGTTAACATCGTTTTTGTCGCTTTAAACTCTTTTAAGTGACAACGTATTGAAAAAGTACCGACCTTTGCGGTCGAAAACAAAGGATAATTCTCATAAGCATTAATTGGTTAGTAATTAGGTTAGTAATTAGGTTCGGGCCCGAGAATTTGTGAAAATTGCAAGGCTCACTCCAAAGGGAAAAGGTCCCTGCGGAGGAAATTGAAAAAATTGAGTTCACGCGAGTGAATTCATTTTTTTTTTGTCCCTATTGTGTCAAAAGGTTGGCGATAACGTCGCGATAGGAGCGGGAAACTGGTATGGGGTTTATGCCCTCCTGATCAAGGATGACGTAGAGGTTGTCGCGGTCATTATTGAAAAACTTGACCTTGGCTATATTGATAAGGTAAGAGCGGTGGCATCGGGTTATATATCCCTCCAGGTCATCTTCAATATTCTTTGCGGTGGTACGTATCATGGAGTTGTGGACAGCGCCGTCCTGCTCATAGAATACCTTTACGTAATTATCTTCTGATACGGCATACAGTATGTCCATTATCCTGAGCGACAGCTTTATGTTGCCCTTGTTGTCATGAATGGACACAATAAGTGCACCGTTGGGTCTTGACGGGCTGCTGCCGGCTTGAACCTTAAGTCCGTGGGCATAGCCGAACAGATACGCAATGATATATGGAATAACCAGTATCAAAAAAATGCAGAATAGCGCCCTGGGGAACAGCTCCTTGAGTGGAGTGTCGTCCTGCTTGACAAGAATGCTTATGGCTATGTAGATGATTGAGACAATCAGCACCTCGGCAAGAGAAAAAAGAATCAGTCCTTTTATGCCCACCCCATACCGACGGTTCAAATCCATGAGCAGAACCTTGCTTGACATGAGGAACAGCACTGAGAATGCATACATGGTTACGGTGCCAAGCAGTTTGTAACTCTCCCTGAGAGTAAACCAATAGGTCGATGAAAACGGTGAGTAGAGCTGTAAAAAAAGTATGGAGAATACCACAATGAACAATACCGTAAGGAAAAGAAATTTCCTGGTGAACATATAATCGGGCAGCTTGTTCATTTTTGTGTAATATTTTTTGTTTCGCGAAGATACGTTTTTTTATCATATTGCCCAAATTCATGGTGTGGGGTGAATTGCCGGAGGAAGAATGGCGGCAGTTCGCCACATCGCATGTGCAGGACATCCCAAAGATGGCTATATATTATATTGTAGGGTCGTTTTAAAGTACCTTTGCACCCGATTTAAAAACGTAATTATGGCAAGATTAATTTACAGAACTCCTGATTGTGACATGAACGCCACAAGCGTAATCAAAATGTATGAAGACAGTTTCCGTCGCCACTGGGACTACATTGCTTTGTCTGATTTCCGCGGTGAAAGGATAACCTACGCTGAGTTGGCCAAGCGCGTAGCGCGCGTACATATTCTGCTTGAGAATGCAGGTATCAAACCTGGTGATAAAGTTGCTCTTTGCGGAAAGAACTGCCTGGCATGGGGTGTTGCATTCTTTGGAGTTTATACATACGGTGCAATTCCTGTACCTATCCTGAATGATTTCAAACCCGGTAACGTACATACTCTGGTAAACCACTCAGAGGCCAAGCTGCTTATGGTGGGCGACATTGTGCTGACCGGCATGGTATTTGATGAGATGCCCGATATCCTGGGTATGATCCTGTTGAATGACATGTCACTTCAGGCCAGCCGTTCAAAGGAGCTTGACAAGGCTATGAAGACTCTTGATGATGCCTTTGCACAGAAATATCCTAACGGCTTTACCAAGGATGACATCAAGTATGAGGCTGAGAAGGATACCAATGATCTGGCCGTGTTGAACTACACATCAGGTACCACCGGTGACCCCAAGGGAGTCATGGTTCCTTACCGCGCAATGCTGGTTAACCTCAAGTTCGCCTGCGGCGTCCTGCCTCTTACCCATGGTGAGACAGTAGTTTCAATCCTGCCTATGGCACACATGTTCGGCCTGGCATTCCAGCTTATGTTTGAGTTGCTGCTGGGCGCAAGCATCTGCTATCTTGGCAAGATGCCTTCACCCAAGATTCTGTTCGATGCATTTGCTGAGGAGAAGCCCAAACTCATCATCACCGTGCCTCTGGTAATTGAGAAGGTTATCAAGCAGAAGATACAGCCGGTTATGGAGAAACCTCTCATGAAGGTTCTTATGGCTATTCCCGGTATCAACCGCATAATCGGAGGAAAGATCCGCTCCAAGATTATTGCTGCATTCGGCGGTGAGATGGATTGTCTGATTGTAGGTGGTGCCGCTTTGAATGCCGATGTTGAGAAGATACTGCGCAAGATTCATTTCCCATACACCGTGGGTTACGGCAGTACCGAGTGCGCTCCGCTTATCTCTTACGTTGACTGGGAGAAGTACAAGGCCGGTTCATGCGGCATAGCAGTTCCCGGCTGCCCCGTACAGGTATTCAGCGATGCTCCCGGAAACATAGGCGAGCTTCTTGTCAAGGGCGACAACGTTATGCTGGGCTACTACAAGAATCCCAATGCAACACGTGACGTTATTGACCCTGAGGGTTGGTTCCATACCGGCGATCTGGGAACAATTGACAAACAGGGTTACATTTTCATAAAGGGCCGCAGCAAGAACATGATTCTGGGTCCTTCAGGCCAGAACATTTATCCTGAGGAGATTGAGGATATGTATATGAATCTGCCTATGGTATCTGAGGTCCTGGTTGTAGAGCGTGACCGCAAACTCGTGGCCTTGGTATTCCCTGATTACGAGGCAGGCAAGGCTGCAGGTCTGAATCAGCAGCAGGTTCTGGCACATCTTGAGGATGACCGCAAGAAGATCAACGATATTCTGCCCGGCTACTCACAGATTTCCAAGCTTGAAATCCGCACTGAGGAGTTTGAGAAGACTCCCAAGCGCAGCATCCGCCGCGGCTTATATAAGTAAGGTTATATCACGAAAAATCCATAAATGTTTGTTGATGAAAAAAGGAGACCCTGGGGCCTCCTTTTTTCTATTTCAAATACCTAAGATTTGTTTGATTAGAGGTACTACTGCGGTTTTCAGGGATTTGTCATTGAGGCGATGTTCACCGTCAAAGCGCTGTGCGTTGGGATAGTATTTCTTGAACAGGTCGTAGCAGTTAACCGTAGTATCATGAGTGCCGAACAGACCGTATGTGTTCTCTCGGTCAAAATCGGTGATACCCTTGAACTGCTGACGCTCCATCATGTTGAAATTCTTTACAATCTGCCCCGTTATCTTGAAGGTCTTGGCTCCGTCCTTGCGTCCGTTCTGGAACGGATATGTAGTGTTTGCCTTCATGACCTTTGACATTGTGGACATGTTGAATGAAGGATTCACGCATATCTTCTTGTAGCCGAACATCTGCTGGGCATACATGGCGCCCATTGATGTTCCTACAATGATATCGGGCTTCTGTTCTTCAACGTACTGACGCAGGTAAGGCAGAGCCTCGGCGGGGTCAACAGGAATATCGGGAGCGCAAACCTCAAGTTCGGGAAGCATGTGGCGAAGACTCTCTACAGTCCCGCTTGCACCCGATGACATGAACCCGTGAAAATAGACCAGTTTCATTACTTGCCGGCCTTAAGACCCTTGATGACAGCGTTGGTGAATCCGGCCTCCTCCATAGCATTCAGACCTTTAATGGTGATACCGCCGGGAGTGGTAACCTTATCGACCTCCTGCTCAGGATGTGAACCGTGGGCCAAAAGCAGTTCTACTGCACCCTTGATAGTTCCCAGAACAATCTCCTGAGCATCCTTGGGATAGAAACCCATCTCTACACCGCCCTCAACGTTGGCTCGGATATAACGGAATACGTATGCAATGCCGCATGATGCAAGAGCAGTACCTGCGGTCATCTGTTTCTCCTCAACCTGCTTTGCAAACCCTACCTGTCCGAACAACTTCTGGATAAGGTCCAGATTCTTCTTGGTTGCGGTGTTTGAGCAGTAGAAGAATACACCTGCACCAACCTCAACTGCAATGTTGGGGATAAGGTAAACAACCTGTGCCTTCTCTGAACCCTTCTCAAAAAGCTCAGCCAGTTTGTCAAGACCTACACCGGCGGCAATGGATATGATAAGCTGCTTCTTGTAGTCAAGTGCCTCCTTAACCTCCTCAACAGCAGACGGCAGAATCCACGGCTTAACCGCGAAGAGAACTATATCGGCACCCTTTACGGCCTTGGCGTTCTCCTTTGATATTCCAATACCCGGAACATCCTTCTTAAGAGCCTCAAGTGTTGCGTCACTACGGTCACAGCATGTGATATCATTTGCTGCGAACACTTTCTTTGCTGCAAATCCTCTTGCTATTGCGCCTCCCATATTTCCGGCGCCGATAATGGTGATCTTCATAATTGGAACTATTTGTTGCCGCGAAGTTACATATTTTTTTGAAAAGGTATTCCAGTGGTATAACGTAATGGGGCGAACCCGGAGGGTGAGAGCGGCCGGGTAGGCCGCCAAGCTCCCGGAGGGAGCGCGTTCACAAAGTGAACTAAAAAGAGGTCATCTGAATCCATCTCCGCCCACAAAAAACGCCCCGAAAAGGGACGTTTTTTGTGGGTGAAGATGGATTCGAACCACCGAAGTCGAGAGACAGCAGATTTACAGTCTGCCCCATTTGGCCACTCTGGAATTCACCCAGCCGGACCTGTCTTGCAATTACTTGCTTGAAAGACGGGCTATGTACTTGTCGATATCCCTGCCTTCAATTGACTCGGGATAATCAGCCTTGATCTTCTTGTAGAGCTTGAGTGCCTGGGCTGGTTTGTCCATTGACTCATAGATGAGACCTGCCTGCAGATAGTAATAAGGTGAAAGCAGGTTGTTGTCAGCCTTCTTGGCAGCTTTCTCAAAAGTTGTAGCAGCCTTGCTTACCTGACCGTTTGTGGCGTAGCAGTTGGCAAGTGCGCCCAGAGCTGCGGGAGCAACCATCTGATCCTTGCCGTTAAACTTTGACAGGTAGTCCTGTGCCAGCTCCATGCTGTCAAGCTGTGCGTAGCAGAGACCAGCATAGAGGTTAGCCAGCTTGTTGGCCTTTGTGCCGCGGAACTGCTTGGAGAGAGACTCAAAACCCTCAAAGCCGTAAGCGTCACCGTTAAGTGCAGTTGAGTAATCACCGTTTGAGAAATAGGTCTCACCGGGGAATATGGCCTCGGCAGCCTTGATCTGGCGCGGCTGAGCAACTTTAGTGTTGTAAAGCATGCCGCCGGCGATGATAACTATGATTGCTATGAGGCAACCGAAGATGGTCTTCTTGTTGTTCTCAAAAAACTGTTCTGACTTGCTTAATGCCTCTTCAAGGCCCTTCTGATCCTGCTTGTTAGCAGGGTTAACTGCTTTCTTTGCCATTTCGTCTTTTTGTTAGCGGGTGCAAAAATAGTCATTTTTTACTTTATGTAAACAAATTGACTCAAAAAAGAACCGATATAGCCGAAAAGAAAGTAAATTCGCAATCAACAAACCAAATCTGTTACACCCGGAATGCTACTTGAACACCTGTTTGTACAGGATTACCGCAATATAATTCAGGCCGATCTGGAGTTCTCACACAAACTCAACTGCTTTGTGGGTAAGAACGGTATGGGTAAGACCAATCTGCTTGATGCGGTCTATTGCCTGTCATTCTGCCGCAGTTCCATTAGCCAGACTGATCAGCTCACCGTAAGGCATGGAGCGGAGTGTTACCAGCTGCAGGGGTCATATATCTTGCCAAGCGGTGACAAGACCGTTATCGGCTGCATTTCAAGACCTAAAGGGCATAAGCAGATAAAGCGTGACGGCAAGGAGTATCAGCGTTTCTCTGACCATATAGGATATATCCCGCTGGTTATGGTTTCACCGCAGGATACTGAGCTGATCTCAGGCGGAAGTGATGAGCGCAGGCGGTTTATGGATATCATAATATCGCAGTATGACTCAGACTATCTCAAGCAGCTCATTTCATACAACAAGGCGCTTTCACAACGCAATGTGCTGCTCAAGATTGAAAAGGAACCTGATGCTGAACTTTTCCTTATGTGGGAGCAGATAATGGCAGATACCGGGCAGAAGATTTATCAAAGGCGTAAGGCTTTGACCGATAAACTGGTACCATACTTCAGCGAGATGTATTCACTTATAGGCGATTCCTCTGAGCAGGTGTCACTTTCATATACATCGCACGCAGAAAGAGGAGACCTGCTGGCGCAGTTGGAAGAGGGTAGGGGGCTTGACCGCAAGGCCGGCTATTCTCTCCACGGAATCCACAAGGATGAGCTTGAGATGAATCTTGACGGCTTCCCCATACGGCGTGAGGGATCTCAGGGACAGAACAAGAGTTATCTGGTGGCGCTAAAACTGGCTCAGTACCGTCTGCTCAAGGAGTCATGCGGCAAGCGTCCAATCCTGCTGCTGGATGATATATTTGACCGTCTTGATGCGGTGCGCGTGGGACGTATAATATCACTGGTGTCAGATGATGACAAATTCGGTCAGGTATTCATTACTGATGTGGACCGCAACCATATAGACGGTATACTGGAGGGTTCCGGATGTGACTACAAGGTGTTTACGGTTCAGGACGGTGAAGTGATATGAAAAAGACTGAATCAGAGAATGTCGGCGGCGTGATACTGCAGTATCTCAGAGAGTATGGATTGGAGACTCCCCTCAATGAACACCGTCTTATACAGGCTTGGGGTACGTTGCTCGGCCCCGCGGTATCCAAATACACAAAGGATCTGAAAATTTACAATCAGGTGCTTTTTGTCACCATATCATCAGCAGCATTGCGCAACGAACTGATGATGAGACGTACCGAACTGGTGTCACGTCTGAACGCCCATGTGGGCGCCCAGGTGATTACGCAGATAGTACTGCGTTGATTATTCCCTTTTTATTTCTTGAGAACTTCTATGGCTTTGCTTACAGAAGGATCAGACAGGTTGATGAATGTGATGTAGTCCTGCATGTCAAGAGCATCATAGATTATGTTTCCGTAGAGTGCTGTACGCATCTGCTGGCGTGCCGGAGCAGAGAGTGTGTAGTCACGCTTTACACCGTTCGTGGCGGCATAGTCATAGAATTTGCTGAGTACATTGTTGTTGTCCAGATATTTTACAATTTCTGAATATGTCTTGAACTCAGAAAATGCCTTGCGGTTACTGTCTACATATTTGAATGAGAACTTGTTAATCAGGCTTTTGCGTACCACATCAGAGTAATAGGTGGAATATCCGGTGGTATCTTGTGCCACAAAAACATCGGGCATTATACCGCCGCCGCCGTAAACCGTACGGCCTCCCTTGGTTTTATATACCTCATCCTCATTCTGTTTTATGCTGTCAGCATTGAAAAACTCTCCGTGCTCATAACGCTTGACTATATCCATAGCGTAGTCCTCATCAGACTCTCCGTATGGCTTCTGGATGCATCGGCCTGAAGGTGTGTAGTAACGTGCAATGGTTATGCGTATGCTTGAGCCGTCTGCAAAGTCTATGGGTTCCTGTACAAGACCCTTGCCGAATGAACGGCGTCCCACCACTGTGCCTCGGTCATTATCCTGGATTGCTCCGGTAAAGATCTCGGCAGCCGATGCTGATGATTCATCAATCATAACTGCGAGCGGTATGGAGGTGTAATGTCCGTGTCCGTTGGCATACTGCTTTGATATGGGGTTGTGTGCTCCCTGTGTATATACAATAAGGTCATTCTTGGGCAGGAACTCATTGGCCATCTGTATGGCTGCACCCAGATACCCGCCGCTGTTGCCGCGCAGGTCAATGATGAGTTTCTTCATGCCCTTGCTGCTCAATTCAGCCAGGCTGACCATCATCTCAGCGAACGTGGTCTCTCCGAACTTGTTTATCATGATGTAGCCTATTCCGTTTTCAGGTGAAATCATATAGGCGGCATCAACACTCTTTACAGGTATGTCACCGCGCTCAATTGTGAAATCAACCAGATTGGGTTCACCGATACGGAGAACGCTTATCTTAACGGTGGTGCCTTTAGGGCCCTTCAGGTTTTTTACAATCTCGTTGCTGGGTATCTTCTTACCCGCAAAGACAGAATCGTTTATAAGTACTATGCGGTCACCGGCCAGTACACCAACCTTCTCAGAAGGACCTCCGCGTATGACGCTGTTTACGCGAACGGTATCATCCTGCATGGAGAACTGTATGCCTATTCCTGAAAAACTGCCGTGAAGCTCATCATTGCTGACTTGCGTTTCTTCAGCAGGATAATAGGCGGAGTGGGGGTCAAGCTCCTCAAGTATGGTGGGGAGCACGCGGTCTACTATGGAATCCATATCCACAATATCTACATATTTGCGGTTTATGGCGTTCATAAGAGCATCCATCTTAGCCGAACCGTAGCCGCTGCGGTATGTAACGAATTCCGGATGATGTTTCTTGTAGAGGCTTATTACTGTGCGGCTTCCAATTAAGAAACCAGCTATAAGTATTACCAGAACCAGTAGTATCTTTCTAAGTGTATTCATTTTGAGTTGTTTTCAGCATTAAGGTCAAGGTATTTCACTTCTATCCCGGCACGTTTGAGCAGATCCACTCCGTCAGTAAGCCTGTATTGCTCAGTGTATATAACGCGCTTTATGCCTGACTGGATAATCAGTTTTGCGCATTCTATACATGGTGATGCGGTGACATACAAGGTAGCGCCGTCACTGCTGTTCGATGAGCGTGCCAACTTTGTTATGGCGTTGGCCTCAGCATGCAGCACATAAGGCTTGGATACGTTGTTCTCATCCTCACATATATTCTCAAATCCGGTGGGAGTGCCATTGTAGCCGTCGGATATTATCATGTTGTCTTTTACTACCAGAGCGCCCACTTTGCGCCTCACGCAATATGAGTTCTCTGCCCAGATCTGGGCCATTCTTGCGTATCGGCAGTCAAGGGCTGCCTTCTTGGTTTCATTCATAGTCAAACCATATTTTCTAACGCGGGAACAAGAATCTCCTTGCGGCGCAGTGAAATAAGACCGTCAGTCTCAAGGGCATTCAGTTCACGTGATACGTTCAGTCTTGTGGCATCCATAAGGGAAGCCAGGTCATTCATCTTGATGCTCAGCCTTTTCTGGCCGCTCTGTATATCTGACAAACCTTTTATGAAACGGATTATCCGCTCACGGAGTGTCATCTCATCCAGATTCCATATGTGGCTGTCCATCTGTTGCACACGTCCGCTCAGGATGTTGAGAAGGTTCATGCGGCAAATGTTGTACTTGCCCAGTTCCGTGTAGATGTACTGCTTGTCAACCATAAGAAAGCTGCAGGATTCCGTTGCCGTATAGGTGCGCAGATATGAGCCTGCTTTACCAAACATGGAGTAAGGCTCAATGAGACATGGGGCATCAATGTGTTCCATAAAGGTAAAGTTTCCGTGCATGCCCTCTCTTGAACTCTCCACTGATCCGTTAATGAGGAAAGCCAGGCTGCTGCACCTTTGGCCGGCACTGATTATGGTGCTGCCGGACTCGTATCTGACAAAGTCCAGACGTATTTTCTGCAGCAGACTGTTGAAATCAGCCTGATTCATACCCTGGAAGAGGGGCAGACTGAGCAGGGTGTCATACATCGGCAGTTCCATAATCGTAAATTCATGCAAAGTTAGTGTTTTTTTTCTTGAAGGTTTGGCAATAATCCGCAGGAATCACTATTTTTGTAAAAACGGGCTATGCCCAAAGCATTCATTAACCAATAATTGTTTTAGCTATGATGGAATTATTTAATTCACTTGAACCGTTACAGAAGTTTTTCTGGGTTATCGCACTCTGCGCTTCGCTTGTGTTCCTGATTCAGACAATCATGACTTTTGTAGGTTTGGGTACTGATGCCGATGTTGACGCCGGGCCTATGGACGGCTCTGTTGATTCCGTGGAAGACGGCTCCTTGAGTGGCGTGTTCTCATTCCGCAATCTCATCAATTTCCTGTTGGGATACGGATGGGCAGGTGTGTTGCTGTTTGACTCTTTTGAGAAACGCCTGGTTCTGCAGTTGGTTGCCATAGCTGTAGGTCTGGTGTTCGTGCTGGCATTCGTGTTCATGTTCCGCCAGGTCATGAAACTGTCACATGACGGTAGTTTCAAGATGCAGGAGGCTGTTGGTCTTAAGGCCGATGTTTATCTGCGCATACCGGCTGCCCGTTCAGGACGCGGCAAGGTGCAGGTGAGCGTTAAGGGCTCCGTGCATGAGATTGACGCAATGACTGACAACAGTGAGGAGATTGCCACAGGCGGTCAGGTCCGGATTGTAAAGGTTCTGGGCGATGACCTGCTGCTGGTTGAGTGATGTATGAAACAATGATTAACAACTTAATACTTTAAAAATGAACGGAAGTAACATTTCAATTTTGGTAGTGATAGGAGTAGTCCTCCTTTTCATTCTGTTTGCAACCATTATCCGCAGGTACAGACGTTGTCCTTCAGATAAGATTCTGGTGGTTTACGGTAAGACCGGTGGCGGAAGTGCCAAGTGTATTCACGGTGGTGGTAAGTTTGTATGGCCTGTAATCCAGGACTATGCTTATCTGAGCCTGACACCTATTTCCATAGATGCAAATCTGACCAACGCCCTGAGCCGTCAGAACATTCGCGTTGACGTTCCCTGCCGGTTCACAGTAGGTATCTCAACTGAGCCTGACAGCATGAACAATGCTGCCGAGCGTCTGCTGGGACTTACCGCCGATGAGATTCAGGAACTGGCACGTGATATCCTGTTCGGTCAGTTGCGTCTGGTTATCGCCACAATGTCTATTGAGGAGATCAACAGTGACCGTGACACTTTCCTGGAGAATATCTCCAAGAACGTTGAGGTTGAGCTCAAGAAGATAGGTCTGCGTCTTATCAACGTAAACGTAACCGATATCAAGGATGAGTCTGGATATATCCAGGCTCTGGGTAAGGAGGCTGCCGCCAAGGCCATCAACGAGGCTAAGGTAAGCGTGGCTGAGCAGGACAGAAACGGTGAGATCGGTAAGGCCGAGGCCGTCAAGGAGACCCGTATCCGTACATCACAGGCTAATGCAGTAGCCGTACAGGGTGAGAACAACGCAAAGGTTGAGATTGCCAACTCAGACGCATTCCGTCGTGAGAAGGAGGCTGAGGCCAACCGTCTGGCTGTTACCGCTGAGAAGGTTCAGCAGGCTAAGGCCCTGCAGGATGCCTACATCGCTGAGCGTGATGCTGAAAATGCCCGTGCCGAGCGTGAGCGTTCAACCCAGCAGGCCAACATTCTGGTTGCCCAGCAGGTTGAGAAGGATCGTATTATCATAGCTGCCGAGGCTGAGGCAGAGAAGCTCCGCGTAAGCGCCAAGGGTGAGGCCGATGCCATATTCGCCCGCATGGAGGCTGAGGCTAAGGGTTACTATGAGATACTGACCAAGCAGGCTGCCGGTTATGACAAGATGGTACAGGCTGCCGGTGGTGATGCCGCTAAGGCATTCATGCTGCTCATGTCAGAGAAGATGCCGGAACTTGTAAAGACTCAGGTTGAGGCTATCAAGGGTATCAAGTTTGACAACGTGACCGTTTGGGATACCGGCAACAGTGCTGACGGAAAAGGCTCTACCGCCAACTTCCTGAGCGGACTCATGAAGTCAGTTCCCCCTATGTCTGACCTTTTCAATATGGCTGGTCTGAACCTTCCGGAATATCTTGCCAAGAAGAAGGAGGCTGAGACAGCTCAGGCTGAGGAGATCAAGGACGACAAGAAAAAGAAGTAACACAATAGGGGCGGTTCTGAACCGTCCCTTTTTGTATACTGATAATACCTAAAAATGAGTATCGGTCAAAATACTCATTTGTGTGTATTTTTGCATCGGATATTAATCTGATAGATATGGGCAAGATAAACAGTGAGTATGTCCCTCAGGACAAGATGAGGGACCTTATTGATGATAACAACCTGCTGCTTCTGGTAATAAGCCGGTTCGGGATCCATTTCGGATTCGGAGACAATACCATAGAGGAGGTGTGCCGTGAGAATGGTGTTGATTGCTCCACGTTCCTGGCTGTGGCCAATCTTATTGCAGGCAAGAACTACACCTCTTACAGTGTATCGCTGCCGGCCCTGATGGAATACCTCAAGCGTGCCCATACCTATTTCAGTGATTTCATACTACCCACAATCCGCCGCAAGCTGATAGAGGCCATCAACTGCAATGATGTTAATGATGTGGCGTTCCTGATACTCAAATTCTATGATGACTACACCGTTGAGGTGGAGAATCATATGAAGTATGAGAACGATACCATATTCGTATACGTTGAAAAGCTGATGCACGGCCTGCCTACCGGCAAGTTCAACATCTCAAAGTACTCAGTCAGTCATGACAACGGCTCTGAGAAGCTTAAGGAACTCAAGGATATTGTAATTCGCCATTACCGTCAACCCAATAACGATCTGCTTAACTCAGCTCTTTACGATATCATCAATTGTGAAAACGATCTGATTTCACATAGCGAGATTGAGGAGCGCCTGTTTGTTCCTGCCGTAATGAAACTTGAAAAAACGGCGGTTGTGGGTTCGGACCTTGCTCAAGGAGGCGCACAGGATACAATATCAAACGCCAGCATGGCAGTATTGAGCGACCGTGAGAAAGATATAATCAAATGTGTTGCCAAAGGTATGTCAAACAAGGAGATAGCCGATAAACTGTTCCTCTCGATACATACCGTTACTACTCATAGACGCAACATCACGGCAAAGCTTCAGATACATTCTCCTGCCGGCCTTACAATCTACGCTATAATCAACAACCTCATTGATATTGCTGAGGTAAATCTGCAATAAGATATGGTCCTTTCCAATAACATTTATGAACCAATTGACCTGAGCGAGTATATTCAGACCGGTGAGGGCGGAACAGCCTTTTCCTATACCCATAAGACCCGCAATATTCTGGCCAAACTCTATAAACCCGGATTTGAAGCAGAGAGGGCGGTTGAGGAATTCCTTACTGCCTGTACAGTTTATGAGATAGGAATACCTACGCCCAAGCCTATCCGTCTTATAACAGACGGGGAATGCTATGGCGCTGAGTATGAACTGATTGGTAATAAGCGTTCATTTGCACGCGTCTTATCGGAAGAACCTGGACGTCTGGATGAAATAACCAATACTTTTGTCCGTAAGACTAAGGAATTGCATTCCAGTAAGGCCGATACAACCCGCATAAAGTCATATAAAGAGAGGGTGACACGTTTCTATAAGGAGAAGAATCTGGTGCCTCCGGTCTTCAGGGAACGTGCTTTAGCCTTTCTTGAAAAGGTGCCGGATACGCCCACCTGCCTTCACGGCGACCTGCAGATAGGCAATATCATTACTGACGGTGACCGAATCCTTTGGATTGATGTTGGCGAGTTCAGTTATGGTGCTCCGGAGTGGGATCTAAGTCTGATGTGGACTATTTGCAATAATATAGATGTGTGTCGGGCTGATAGGACTTTCCATATCACTCCGGAAATGCTTAATGCCCACTGGGGTGTTTTCTTGCGGGCTTATCTGGGTACTTCTGATTCCCAAACTTTGGAAGCTTTCACAAAGCGTCTTCTGCCTTTCTATGCCGCCAAGCTTCCCTATGTATATGACATGGCTTATCATGGTTCATTGTCTGAAGCAAAAAGCCAGATGCTGCTAAAATTGTTATGACACAGTAAGGATAGCCCTTACCGTGTCACCTACAATGTTATTGGCGCATTATCCGTGCGGCCTCAACCATGTTACGGAGTGAAGCTTCGGTCTCAACCCAGCCGCGGGTCTTGAGGCCGCAATCAGGGTTAACCCATAACTGCTCCGGCTTAAGTACCTGTGCGGCTTTACGCAGCAGAGCCACCATCTCATCGACTGACGGAACGCGCGGTGAGTGTATGTCGTAGACGCCGGGACCTATCTCGCTGGGATACTTGAATTCTGCGAATGCTCCCAGCAGGTTCATCTGACTGCGGGCGCACTCAATGGTTATGACATCGGCATCCATCAGAGCTATGTGCCTTATTATGTCATTGAACTGGCTGTAGCACATGTGAGTATGTATCTGCGTGCTGTCCTTAACGCCTGATGCCGATATGCGGAACGCCTCAACAGCCTTGTCCAGGTACTCGTCGCGGTCAGCCTTGCGCAGAGGCAGGCCTTCACGGATGGCTGGCTCATCAATCTGGATTACTTTGATTCCGGCTTTCTCAAGATCTGTTACCTCATCGCGTATGGCAAGCGCAATCTGTTTCATGGTGACGGCGCGCGGCTGGTCATTACGTACAAAACTCCACTGCAGTATTGTCACGGGGCCTGTCAGCATACCTTTGACTGGCTTATCAGTAAGGCTCTGGGCGAAGGTTATCCAGTCAACGGTCATTGCATTGGGACGTGATACGTCACCGTAGATCACGGGCGGCTTGACGCATCGGCTGCCGTAGCTCTGAACCCATCCGTTCTGGGTGAAAGCAAAACCGCTAAGCTGCTCGCCAAAGTATTCAACCATATCGTTGCGCTCTGACTCTCCATGAACCAATACGTCAAGCCCTATCTCCTCCTGAATGCGGATAGTCCTTTTTATTTCATTCTTGAGTAAGTCAATGTACTGCTGTTTGGTAAGCTCTCCCTTCTTGAACTTGCTGCGCCAGGAACGTACCTCGGGCGTCTGGGGAAATGAGCCTATGGTCGTGGTGGGGAACAGAGGCAGGTAAAGCTCCCTGTGCTGTGCAGCGATACGCTCACGGAACGGGCTTTTGCGCTTGGCAAAATCGGGGGTAACGGCGTCCATGCGCTTTCTAACATCCTCATTGTTGGTAAGGGCCGATGTGCGGCGGTCCAGGATATCGGCTTTGTTCTCATGCAGAGCCTTTTGTGAGGCATATGATCCCTTGCCGTCAGCAAGATCAGCCAGGGTAACGACCTCAGTTACTTTCTGGCGGGCAAATGAGAGCCAGCGTTTAATCTCAGCGGGAAGTGATTTCTTATTCCGCTCATTTTCCAGATCAATGGGAGAGTGAAGCAGGGAGCAGCTCGTTGAGATGAGCAGGCGGTCGCTGTCCAGCTTTTCCTTTACTTTCTCTATGATATCCAGTGACTGACGGAAATCATTCTTCCATATGTTGCGTCCGTCAACAATGCCCAGACTTAGATTGATGCCGGCGGGCAGTATGCTGACAATATCCTGCCAGCTTTGGGGTGCGCGTACCAGGTCAATGTGCAGGATGCTTGCTCCAAGTCCTGTAGCCAGAGCGGCGTTATCGGCCAGACCGCCAAAATAGGTGGTAAGTATTATCTTAAGGTTTACGGCCTTGCTTATCTTTGCAAACGCCTTGCGATATGCCTCTTTTACCTCATCGGTCAGGTCTGTACAGAGCACAGGCTCATCTATCTGGACGTATTCAGCACCCAGGCTCTCAAGCTCTTTGAGTATTTCAATGTATACGGGCAGGAGGCGGTCAAGCAGTTCAATGCGGTTGAATCCGGACTCCTTTTCCTTGCTCAGCTGCAAATAAGTGATGGGGCCTACCAGAACCGGTTTGGTCTTGATGCCCAGCTCCAGAGCCTCCTTGAATTCAGCAGCGGCCTTGTTGTAGGTAAGCTTGAACTGCTGGTTCTTGACAAACTCAGGGACAATATAATGGTAATTGGTGTCAAACCATTTGGTCATCTCCATTGCGGTAACGTCAATGCCGTTCTTCTGATAGCCGTGAGCCATTGCAAAATAAAGCTCCAGCAAATCATCCTTGAGGTTATTGTAACGTTCCGGGATGGCTCCCAGGCTGAGACTCAGGTCCAGCGTCTGGTCATAGAATGAGAAGTCATTGCTGGGAATGAGGTCTATGCCGGCCTCTTTCTGCAGCTGCCAATTGGTTTTGCGTATCTGTGCGGCGGCGTCAAGCAGTTCCTGCTTTGAAATCTTGCCTGCCCAATAAGCCTCCTCGGCTTTCTTCAACTCGCGGTTTGCACCAATGCGGGGATAACCTAAAATGTTTGTTCTGATTGCCATATTTCTGTTTCTTTAGTTTACGTTTTTGAGCGTATTTGCGGCACAAAGGTATGTCGGTGCTTTTAATCATAAAAATATTTTGGAAAATTCAGGAAAATATGCTTGATTTGCAGAGTATTTTGTCTTATGGCAATAAAATTATTCTGCAATCTTAAATAATACTGAAATGTCAAACGGGTATAAACTGGATGATACGGATGTCCGTATCCTGCGTGAACTGCAAAAGAATTCACAGCTTACGGTAAAGGAACTGGCTGCAAAAGTGCATCTGTCAGCCTCACCTACATTTGAGCGTCAGAAACGTCTGGAGCATGAAGGATATATAACCCGTTATATGGCTGTGGTTGATGCGCAGAAGGCAGGGAACGGCATTATGGTACTCTGTAACATACGCCTCAAGCAGCACTCGGAGGAGATGATCCAGCAGTTTATAGATGCCGTTCAGGATATCGATGAAATAACAGAGTGTTTCAACACCAGCGGTGAGTATGACTTTCTGATTAAGGTCTATGCGCGCGATATGCATGCATATCAGCAGTTTATGCAGCACCGTCTGGGTGCCATGAGTTGCCTGGGCAGCCTGCACAGCGTATTCGTAATGAGTGAGACCAAGAATACGCACGGGGTTCCGGTCACAAAAGGGTCCTGATATGGGCTGTATGGCAATACTCACTTTTGATAAAAAAAGTGGTATATTCGCAGAAAAAGCAGTATTATGCTTAGAGCACAGCAGTGGAATTCACAGATCTGGCTTAACGGCTGGTATAAGGCATCGGTCTCACGTGGCGGTGATGCCAAAAGGGCTCTTTTGACAAAGGTGTTCACTCACAATCTGGACATTTTTCGTGACGGGGCGTACCGTACGGAGAGTGACCGCGTTGTTACCCTTCCCGTAAGCGGAGCATTCGTTGAGAACTCAGAGATGTTCTCAGCACCCGTGCAATTGGGGACAGTCCCCTTTTGCATGCATGAAGTGTGCAAAAGGGGACTGTCCCCAATTGCACAGGTGGTTAATCAGGACTGTATTCTAGCTACACGGGATTTGGTGGAACAGGGCTTTAATCCTGCGGTACTCAATATGGCAAGCCTTTATCATCCGGGAGGCGGCGTGCTGACCGGCTCCAGCGCACAGGAGGAGGAACTTTGCCGCCGCAGCAATCTGGCAATATCGCTTTACCAGTTCTCGCTGCCTGGTGGCCGATACGGTGACTTGGCCGATATGGTCCGTGTAAAGCGCCGTTCTGAGCGTTACCCCATGGATAATACTTATGGCGGAATTTACAGTCCCGACATTACATTCTTCCGCGCCTCTAAAGATGAGGGTTATGCTCTGCTTGATGATCCGTTCCGTGCCGCAGTGATATCGGTCGCATCACTTAATTACAACCCTAAACATGGCCACAACACCCTTGACAACGGAAATATCCCGAAGGCCGATAAGCTGATATTGAAAGAAAAGATACGCACTATATTGCGTATCGGGGTACTCAAAGGTCATGATAGCCTTGTCTTAGGCGCATTAGGTTGTGGCGCATTCTGCACTCCTCCTGCGCAAATGGCCCGCCTCTTCCATGAAGTTCTGAGCGAACAGGAGTTTGATAGCCGCTTCAAGAAGATAGTATTTGCTATAATAGACAGCTCGTCAAGCAACAATTACCAACCCTTCCGGAAGGAGTTCGCCTAATCCGTATCTTCAAGCTCAAACAAAGCCTCAATAGTGACGCCGAATACCCGTGCCATCTTGAGTGCAAGGAGAGTGGATGGATTGAACTTGCCTTGCTCTATGGCTACGATAGTCTGGCGGGTAACGCCGGTCTTATCGGCCAGCTCCTGCTGCGTCATACGCACGCGGGCGCGCTCTACTCTAAGGTTATTCTTCATCGCTCAACTCCCTGTTTTGTTTCCACAAAGATAACTTGAAAATAAGCACGTAGTATCCCATAAAGGCCGATACTCCGGTTGGTATCTTTAGAATTATATTGAGTTTGCCTATTGTCTCGGGTGATGAAAGACGGACTAAGAAAGGTGTAGTCAGAAACATTAATAGAGACCAGACAACGTATATGATAACGATAGTCACAAGTGCCTGATGGCGGATTTCAACTATTCTCTCATCTTCCTGCTTTTCCTGTGAGAGTGCCATGAGGGCAAATGATATGGGAGTAAGCAACAATACCAGAGCCGATGCCCATGTGTGTCCTACGGGGGTAGAACTTTCCTTAAAGAATACATATGGGAATAGGTCTCTGATAATGGCTTGCCAGAATACCAGGCATAACAGAACGCAAACAGCAAAGATTATAAACCCGACTTTTTGCCACTTGTGGTCAAGCAAACGATACTTCTTCATAATTACAGATTGTTTAATGGTTATTATTGCCACAAATGTATATAATAAATTACATCAAGACAACAAAACAAGACAAAAAGTTTGTTAAAGCAGACTTTTGATTGATAAGATAGGCTGCGCCTCGGGATAAAAAAATGAGCAAGCTCCTTTTTTTCTCCTCTCGGCTTGCACTATCTTTGCAGTATGGAAAGAACACTTGTAATATTGAAGCCCTGCACAATTCAGCGTGGGCTTATCGGTGAGGTGATATCACGGTTTGAAAAACGCGGTCTCAAGCTTGTGGCCATGAAAATGGTTCAGCTGGACTCTGAAATACTGCGCAAGCACTATGCGCATATGGTGGAGAAACCTTTCTATCCGATAATAGAGAAGTCTATGATGGCAGCCCCGGTGGTGCTTTGCTGCTGGGAGGGCATTGATGCCGTAAGCGTGGTCCGTGAAATGGCTGGCGCCACCAATGGCCGCAAGGCTCTGCCCGGCACGGTACGAGGTGACCTGTGTGTAAGTCATCAGGAGAACATAATCCATGCTTCCGATTCTCTTGAAACAGCAAAAGCGGAGCTGGAGCGCTTCTTCAGTCCCGAGGACTACTGCGACTATCCCTCTCCGCTTTTTGACTACTTATATGCTCAAGACGAGCTTTGAAATAGGTGCAATTGGGGACTGTCCCCAATTGCATTTTTTTATCATTTTTCTGAGGGAACGCTGACCGGGATGGTGTATTTTACCTCGATCGCTTCACCGTTCTCGTTTCTGGCTGGAACCCAGGCGGGCATTTGACTCAACACCTGCAATGCCTGGGCATCAAGTGAGGGGTCGGATGATCCTTTTATCTCGGGATTCATCACATTACCGTCCTTACCTATAGTGAATATGGCAAGCACATTACCGTTGGAATCCTGCTTAGCCTCATCGGGAAAACTGATATTGTCTTGGATGTACTGTACCGTTTCTGGAAGTTTGCCGTTGAAGATTCCATCCTCTTCTACTTGCTCTGCTATTACAGCCACTGCAGGTTTATTGTAGCTTTCCTGGACAATGCTCAGCAGCATTCTGTTGCGGAGTGTTTCTTTCAGGTCACTGATTGGTCCCATGGGAACATCAGGATGGATTGAAAGGCGGACTTTGCGGATTTTCATTCCGTCTGATATTGCCTGGTCTATGTAATCATCAAGGCCCTCCAGACTGATTTGTATTGGGGTGGTCTCACTCTTGAATTGATCCTGACCATTCTCATTATCAAACATTACTGTTGATACATATAACCTTACAGGAGGATTGTTTGTAACCCTGATGCGCAGATCCTTATTGACTTTTTCGTCCTTGACTACGTAGTTGCCGGCGGCAGATTTGACTTCTTTTTTGATGAGGTTACCTTCACCATCATATGATTTGGGTTGAGCTTCACTTATTTTATTTGCATACATAGCACGGGCAAACTTCTGCTGACTGTCAGAGCATTGGTCATAAGCTTTCCCGAATTTGCTCACACACACTTCATCGCGTAGTTCATTGTATGCCTTCTGCAGTTCATACCTTACATCACTGCAAACGCCAGCCGATGAACTGCGGTCGTACTGTAATGAAATTACATGTTTTATAGTAGTCATAACAGTTCCGTATCCTTCAATGTCATAATCCTCTATTATGGGAAGTCTGCTGTCATTATCGGGATTCTTAATGAACTGCTTGGCAAGGTCTTTAAGTTCGTCAATAGTCACTGTTCTTGCAAACAATCCGTTTTTTACATATATCTCATTGTTTTTGTTGATCTGTATTGTCATGACATTCCTTTGACGAATGAGCATTTCATTCTTTCTTTGTGCGTCATTTCTTAGTTCATCACTTATTACTTCATCATCTCCTATAACCCTTATGTACTCGGCACGCGTTACAGCAGCAGGAGGAGGGGGAGGACCAGGCGTTACAGCAGTAGAAGGACCAGGATAATTATAAGGTTCCATAGGGTAAGGTAACCTGTAAGACATTTCTGTATTACCCGATGTGAAACGTAATTTGTCATCCGGATTTACGGCCTTTTCAGTACGCGCAAACAGGACAGATGTCATTCCTAGCAGGGGAATCAGGAGCAAGAGCCAGATGAGGCGTCTTTTCCTTGTTTTGTTCTTGTTCATCATAATAATTCTCTTTTTAATGTTAAGGTTAAAGGAACTGGCAAGCGCATAGGCCTCTGCGCCGACGGTTCTTATCAATAATAGTCTCTGGTAGTCCTGCTCTTGAATGCCGTAACGGTTGATCACTTCGTCATCGGCCTCAAATTCATGGACTATCTTTATCTCTTGGAGTACGAGCCAGCACACAGGGTTGACTATGGTGCAGGCCAATAATATTATAAGGTCTAGTGAGTGCATGAGCCTTACGTGCGAGTACTCGTGACGCAGGCTGGCGCGGCGGGCAAATCCGCTTTCTGTATCGGAAATGACTATGTAGTTCATCCAGCTGAACGGGCCGTATGCCTCATTGTGAGTGACCAGCCATACGGTGCGGCTGATGCGGCGGCGCTGTTTTCCATGCAGGAAACGCCTTGCCTTTATGATTCCGCGGCTCCAGCCGATAATCAGGGTGAGAACATATACTGCGTATGCGCAAACCAGCATCACTGCCCACAAATGGGATTTGGCGGCAGACTCTTCATAATATGGTTCAGCAATAGGACTTTCAGGTTCCGTCATAAACGTGAGCGTTCCTGACAGTTCCTGGGCAAACTGAGTCTCCTCAATGGATATTTCACTTACCACGGGTGTACTGTCAGGGAGAGTCACGTGCACAAGGGGGAGAAGGGCTGAGAGCAGTGTGGCTCCCAGCAGATAAAACCGGTTAAAGCGGTACAGTGTGGTTCCGCTGAATGCAGCTTTGTAGATTGCAAGCAGGACCAGCAGGGCAAATGCCCACTCAATTATATAAAGGACTATGCTACCCATGACTATTTCTTTTCTACCATTTTAATAAGTTCTTTGAGTTCATCAACGCTTACCTCCTGTTGCTCAACAAGACAGGAAATGAACTCCATGTAGGAGCCGCCGAAGAATCTGTTCACGCTCTCCTTGTTTATTTGCTCGGCGTATTTCTCGCGGCTTATGGCCGGCTCATAGAGAAAGAAGCGCGCACCCAGTTCACGGTGGGTTATCATCCCGCTGCTCTCTAATCGGCGCACAAATGTTGCAACTGTATTGAAGTGGGGTTGGGGCTCCGGCAGGCGTTCCTGAATATCTCTCATGGAGAGTGCTCCACCGTCCCACAGCACATTCATGATGGCAATTTCCTTATCGGTCAGTTTCTTCATATTTCGATAGTTTGAACTAATTTCTAGTGCAAATAAACTACAATTTGTAATTACCTCCAAACATTTTTACGTTTTTCTACAAAATAATTTTAGTTTTCTGGTTTTAAGGGAGTTTAAACATTGATACGCAAAGACAAAAAGCGCAAATTAGTAATTTTGCAAAAACTATAAGACAATGGGTAAGATTAAGAGTATAGGTATATTGACATCTGGTGGTGATTCCCCTGGAATGAACGCCGCTATCCGTGCGGTGACACGCGCTGCTATATTTGAGGGCTGGAAGGTCTGGGGCATATACCGCGGATATGAGGGCCTTATAAACGATGATGTCAAGGAGTTCACGACTGAGAGCGTATCGGGTATAATATTTGAGGGCGGCACGATACTGCGCACATCACGCAGCAAGGACTTCATGACTGTAGAGGGCAGAGCCAAGGCATACCAGACAATCAAGAAGCATAAGATAGACGCTCTTATAGTAATAGGTGGTAACGGATCTCTTTCAGGAGCGCAGGAACTCACAACAGAGTATGACATTCCGGTTATAGGCCTGCCCGGCACCATTGATAATGACCTGTACGGAACCGATAACACCATAGGTTATGATACGGCCCTGAACACCATAGTGGAGTGCGTGGACAAGATACACGATACCGCAAACTCTCACAACCGAATATTCTTTATTGAGGTGATGGGACGCGATGCCGGTTTCCTGGCTATGAATAGTGCCATAGCTGCCGGAGCTGAGGCGGCCATCATCCCCGAGAAGTTTACCGATATAGACCAGCTGGCCGCATACATAGAGCGCGGTATCCGTAAATCAAAACGCAGTTCAATCGTAATAGTATCGGAGGCCGACGGAGGCGCAATGCACTATGCCGAGCGTATGCACAATGAGTATCCGCAGTTTGATGTGCGCGTATCCATTCTGGGTTATGTACAGCGCGGAGGCCGTCCCAGCGCCTTGGACCGCATCCTGGCCAGCCGCATGGGTGTGGCCGCAATTCAGGCTTTGAAGGAGGGACAACGTAATATCATGATAGGCGTAGTGAACGACAACATGGTCAACATCCCAATAGCTCAGGCCGTAAAGAAAGACAAACCAATAGGTGAGGAACTGATAAACGTGCTTTCAGTTCTCTCCATTTAATATGAATTTGAAAAAACTCATACTCTCCATGTGGGCATTCTGCCTGTCACTCCCGGTGATGGGTCAGTTCGTTGTTGTTGCAGCTGATGGAAATGTTCAAACTGAAGAATGGATAGATCCGGAGTTTGAGTCCATAATAAAGACATACATAAAGCAACTTTTTCAGGTTACCGGAAAGGTCTACGGAATTGATGATTATGAGCCTGAACCATATCCGTTGCAAGGAGCCAACATTAAGGTTACGTGTATGGGCGATACCACCGCATTTGACGGTATGGCTGCCGATAAGGACGGCAGTTTTTGGGTTTATATGTCACGGCGAGACCGTATCAAGGATACCCGTTTGCGCGTAACTATTTCATATCTGGGTATGCAGACGCTGGATACCATTTTCTCTCCTGCCCAGGTAAAGGAGAGTGGCATCCAGACTTACAGAGTACAACTGGACTCTGTGGTGCTGCGCAGCAATCCCCTGACTACTGAGGAGGTGGAGATTGTGGCTGAGCTCCAGCGCATGTATCAGCGCGGTGATACCATAATATTCAATGCTGATGCATATGAGATGCCCACTGGAAGCGTGCTGCTTGATCTGGTGCGTCGTCTGCCCGGGCTGAGGTATGAGGACGGCAAGATGACCTACTTGGGGCGTGATATTGAGGAGATTCGCCTAAACGGTGATTCTTTCTTCAAGCGCGATATGAGCATTGCCTTGAACAATATGCCTACTGAGAAACTAAAGAGTCTTAAGGTCTATGAGGTGCTGGATGATACACTCAACGTTATGAGTGATAACCACCTTATCATGGATATGGAGACCAAGGATCCCATGAGTCGTACGCTATTTGCAAATGTATCAGCAGGTACTACTGAAAAGTTTGACCGATTCTCGGCTTCATTAAGCGGTTCTACTTGGAAACAGGACGGTTATGAACTGTACGGATCTTTTTCTCACAGCAGCATACCGTATGAGTATTCCAATTCGCTGAAAACAGAGAATACCAACGGCAGCCTGTATGTGGATAAACAGTTCAAGAAGGTGTCAGTAGACGGTTCCATGTCATACGGCAACAGTTACAGCGAGAACAAAAGTGCCAACTATAACAAGATGTTCATGCCGGATTTTACACAGAACTCCGTCAGTGAGTCAGAGAGTTCAAGCGGCAGTCATAATCTGGGTGGTTCAGCATCAGCCAACTGGCGTGTCAGTGAAAAGACGTGGCTGAACCTGAATATGAGCTACTCAAGAAACGGAAGCAACAATTCAAGCATTACAAAAGACACTATTTCAAATGAGGATGAGGGGTTGGTAAGCTACACGCGTCAGGCAAACAGGTCAGATTCCAACAATGATTCCTATGATATGAGTCTGGGATTTGGCAGCAGGTTGGGCAAGGAAGAACAGTATTCATTTCATTCATATCTTAACTTTACCGGTTCCCATGGTGATAATGTGAGCTATAATGAATCAGAGAGCCGTTTCTATCAGTTGGGGGATAGCACCCGTATTGTTAACCACAGAATCCTGAACCCTTCAGAAAATAGGACATTTCACGGTAATATAGGGCTGGACAGGCAGATGGGAGTAAACGGTTATCTAGGTTTCACTTACTCATTTGCATATTCTGATGGAACCAGCAGCCAGAACTATGAGGATATTGCTGCTGACGGTACGCTCAGCTCTGTTGACAGCCTGCATTATGACAGGCGAAACAGCAATCTTACCAATAGTTTTGATTTGGATTACCATTACAGTGACTCCCTTTATCGAATCAGTCTGAATGCTGAGGCTGCGCCGGTAGTGATGACCATTGATAATGACAAAAGAGATAATAAGGAGCATATACGCTATACGGGAATACGTTACCACGTAAATACTAACATCCGTTTCAAGGTGTTCCGCAAGAGTGAGTTCGGATTAGGTTATACGGGAAACAACGGCTTGCCTGATGTCTCACAGCTGTCAACGGTAACTGACTACAGTGATCCCATGAATATTCATGAAGGTAACAGTTCTCTCAAGAATTCCTTTACGCATAACTTTAATGCGGAGTTCCAGTTCAGGTCATACCTGCGTGCCAGAATCAATTACGGCACCACCATAAATGAGATAACCACACTTACCCGATTGGACAAGGAGACCGGTGCCCGTCGTACATCGCCCGCCAATATAAACGGCAGCTGGAATATGACGGAGTATCTGTTTCTTACCTATCCGTTCCAGGATCTGTCGTTGAGTTTTACGGCCAATCATTCATTCAGGCATAACGTGGCATATGTGCAGACTGCTGATATTGATCCGGGCAAGAGTGCTACTGACTGGAACCAGTTGAGTTTCAGCCTGACAAGCGGTTATTCCAACCGTTCATGGATTATAAGAGCATCAACCGGATACAGCAAGGACAGGAGCAAAAGTGATTATCTTGAGAATGCCAGCGGCGGCAGCAGGTTTACGGCTAACTGTGAACTGTCATACCAGGCTCCGTTCGGACTTGGAGCATCAACCACGTGCCGATATAACAAGCCTTTCGGTTATGAGATGGCTCAGGCAAACCGTGCGGAGTGCATGTGGAACATATCGGCGGAGTATGCTTTCCTCAAGAACCGTCAGGCTGAGATCAGCGTAACGTGGCGTGATATTCTCAAATCTTACAATGGTTTCTCAGCGCAGATGTCTGGTACCAGCTGGAATGAAAGCCGCAATTACGGTGATACCTCCATGTTCGTGATATCATTCAGCTACCGTTTCAACGATTTCAGATAGAATCCTGATGCGGGTTCATCTTGCGCATAGCATTGGGGCTTACTCCCGCAATCTTTTTTATGAACTTGCTGAATGAGGCCTGATCAGGGAAATTGAGTTCATTGGCAATCTCCTGAATGCTTCTTTCTGATGCCAGGATCATGGATCTGGCGGTGGAGAACAGCAGGTCTGATATTATGGCGCTTAAGGTCTTGCCGAATACGTTGCTTGTTATCTGGTTAAGGTATTGGGGTGTAAGGCACATCTTCTCCGAATAGAACTTAACCTGATGCTCGGTACGGTAATTGTTGATTATAAGTCTGTACAATTGTCTGGCCAGAGTCTGTTGGCGCGTAAGAGGAATATTGTTGTCAGTTCTTTCATTCATGTGTTCCTGCATGATATTATCAAGTTCAACATGATGCCAGGTGGTGGCTAGCCTCATGAAAGCGGGACGGTTGATACAGTCTGTGCGGTTAATCTGTTCTATTATTTTGTCAACACAGTCCTTCATTATTATTGTTTCTTTTGCATTGAGCCTTAGTACCGGATGGAAATAGGTTTGAATCCATCTTTCTGATTTTACCATGTAGTTAAGATGTACGGACATGTTGTGCCCGTTGGAGTCAAGAAGCAGAAGGCGTAGTTTGTAATCCGGACTGCATTCCACCATCCGGCACGTATGGGTGGGGGCAAGAATAAAAACGTCTCCGGGCTCAAGCCTGTATCTGCTATTGTTGAATTCAGCCATGCTGTATCCTTCCAGGATATATCCTATTGCAAATGCGTCAATTGCAAAAAGATTTTTGGCATATTCTATTCCATACAGGTTTGCGTTCAGTACCACAATCTGGTTTTTATAAACAGCTGCAGATTCATTACACGGCATGCTGATCATATCCTTTATACTGAATCTTTTCATATCTTATGCTATGCTGATTTCATTTTTGACAACTAAAATACAACTAGAAACTTGCATTTGTTTCAATTTTGACAAAAATATTTCTTTTTGAGATGCGGCGTCTATTCATATTTGACCGACATTTGTCACGCAATCCTGGGCTGTCGCGACGACATTCCGGACTGTAAAAAGGCAATGTTGGAATGAAAAGGTGTCCGTTAAGTGTGTGTCCTGAGTTTGTTTCCTTTTCTAAGCTCTGACACATGGACCCCGGATAAATGGCAGTCTTGTAAGGTTGGCTGCCATTTATTTTTTTTGTTTTTTTGTAATTTTGGGAATGAGATGTTACGTCACTGTTACGGTTTGTTCGGGGTGCGTAACATCCAATTGCATTATTTTTGCGTCAAAACAAAACAATAGTCCAATGGAAGAAGCAACAGAATTGCTTATTGAATGTTCCAAAGAGTTCAGTAAGACCCATGAGTACCGTATTCTAAAAACTTATCGTATGCGTAATGATCGTTTATCTTTTGATGAACGTTATTCCATAGCCAAGAGCGTAGAAAAATCATTTGAACCTTTCTTTACCCTTTTAAAAACCGATGCTTCCACATTGACGGATTCAGACCTGCTTTATTGTGCCCTGATGGTTATGCGGATTGATAGGGTTGCTATTGCCGAATGTCTTACTGTTTCAACGGATGCCATCAGGATGCGTAAATTGAGACTCCGTGAAAAACTGCCTACCGTATGGTTTGAGCTGATGTTCGCCGAACAAAAGCGTAACTGTTCGGATAATGTTACGTCACAAAATTCCTGGGAGCAGACACCTGAGATACCTTTGCCGGCAGAATCAACAAAAATCGCAAAGGTCATGAAACAAAAAATGTCATTTGGTAAAGCGGTAGAAAGCTGCTTCAGTAAGTATTTTAAGACAGAGGGACGCGCACGCCGTTCAGAATATTGGTACTTTGTGCTGTTCTGTCTTATTGTGAACGTTTCATTTACTCTTTTCCACAACATTGTGAAAGGGTTTGTATATCCTGCAATAGATGAATCTACCGTGAATATCTGCGGGATTATCATACGGACTATTGACTGGATTATAAGCATTGCGTTCCTTTGTCCTGTCTACAGTGTGACAGTCCGTCGTCTGCATGATCTTGATGACAACGGTTGGCTTGCCATCATACTCTGTCTGCTCCCATGGGCAATAGTGGCTGCAACAAAAATCTTTGTCCAGCAGTATGGTGATACTATTTCATTGATGGCAGAGAGCTCAAAAGAGGTGACCATGAAGATAGTCAGGCCCTTTTTGGCATTAGTCATGGGTAAGATAACAATTCTTATAATCAAGATCATTCTCTTCTCTAAGCCCGGAACTGAGGGTCCAAATGATTTCGGTCCGGATCCTATACGCATAATATCTGATACCACAGATGAAGAATCTGATTCATGATTCACTTTCGTTTTCAATGGTTCTTTTTCGTGTTATGGCAAACTGATACCTTGAATCCTTGTTTGCATTGAAAGGTTGTTGATAACCTTTCAAAAAAATAGCGTATTGCTTAAGGCAAATACGCTATTTTTATGCTTTAGATGAAGATGCTTAGGTTGCCGGAAGGCGTGAGTGATAAGGGACGCAGACTTGTGTTCTGGCTTGCACTTGAGGAGTGGGCTGTAGCCAATGCTCCCGGCTCTTTTTTTGTGTGGAGTGTGGAACCGACGGTGATATTCGGCAGGAATCAGGATATGGAAGCCGAGGTCAATGTGGAGTATTGTCTCGAACACGGTATAGAGATGTATCGCCGTAAGAGCGGTGGAGGATGCGTATATGCTGACTGCGGCAACCTTATGATATCGTACATAACGAGGCAGCCCGATGTAAACGTGGCTTTTGATGAATATCTTTCAAGTCTGGCCGATGCATTGTGCGGAATGGGGTTGGACGCAGTCCGTACGGAGCACAATGATGTGCTGGTGGGAGGACGCAAGGTTTCAGGTAATGCGTGCTACGCAACTCCTACCGGTTGCATTGTACATGGAACACTGCTGTACAATACGGATTTCACGGAAATGGAACACGCCATAACTCCCTCTAAGGAGAAACTTGACAGCAAAGGAATCAAGTCTGTAAGGCAGCGTGTAAACAATCTGAAAAATTGTGGATTACTTTTTGATTTTGATGCTTTGAGGTCAAAACTAATTGATTATTTTTGTAAGGATATGCAGGTTTTAAGCAATTCCCAGTTGAAAGAGGTGCTTAAGATTGAAGAAACCTATCTTGACGAAAACTTTATTAAATATGGCCGAAGAAATTAAAAAGACCTGTCTGCACAGCAGTCATGTGGCTCTGGGAGCGCAGATGAGCCCGTTTGCCGGATTTGATATGCCCATTCAGTATGCAGGTATAACCCAGGAGCACCTGGCAGTCCGTAACAAGGTGGGTATGTTTGATGTATCGCACATGGGTGAGATATTCATCAGCGGATCTGATGCCGAACGTTACGTGAACCATATCTTTACAAACAACATCAGCGGTTATGAGCCGGGCAAGATCCTGTATGGAATGATGCTTTATCCTGATGGAGGATGTGTGGATGACCTGCTGGTTTACCGCGAGTTCGAGCCCGACCATTTTCTGCTGGTAGTGAATGCCGCCAACATAGACAAGGACTACGCCTGGATGCTGCAGCAACAGAAAGGTTACAACGTTAAGATAGACAATCAGTCAGAAGCTTGGGGGCAGATAGCAATCCAAGGCCCGGAGGCAGAAAAAACTGTACTGGAGGTGTTCGGTCTGGAGTGTGCCAAATCCTTGGGCTTCTATGAGTACTGCAACAGTGAGTACAACGGCCACCGTCTGATAGTAAGCCGTACCGGTTACACCGGTGAGGACGGCTTTGAGTTGTATGCCACTCTGCAGGACACTGTTGAGATATGGGACCGTTTGTTGAAAGCCGGAGTTGAACCCTGTGGCTTAGGCTGCCGCGATACTCTGCGGTTTGAAGCAGGCCTGCCCCTGTACGGCGATGAACTGAGTGCCGAAATCAGTCCCATCGAGGCTGGCCTGGGCATGTTCTGCAAGCTGGATAAAGCTGAATTCATAGGCCGTGAAGCCCTGGTTGCCCAAAAAGAGCTGGGAGTAGAAAAGAAACTTGTAGGAATAGAAATCTTTGACCGCGCCATCCCTCGCCACGGCTACCCCGTAGAACTGGAGGACGGCACTGTAATAGGAGAAGTAACCACCGGCTACCACAGCATCACTCTGGACAAAAGCATCTGCTTTGCCCTGGTTAAACCCCAATTCGCTGCCTTAGGTACTGATTTGTTCATCAGAATCCGCAAGAAGGTCTTCCCCGGCAAGGTCATTAAGAAACGTTTTTATCAAACCAATTACAAGAAGTAATAATAAGCGGAAGGATTTAGGGTAAGGAAAACCGTCGCCACCCTCGGCGCGTAAGAGGGAGGGGCCCGCTCCGAAGGAGTGGGAGGGAGAGGCCCGAAGGGCCGAAGTTTTATCTACCCTAATCCTTCCGCTAGAAAGTGAAATAACTAAAACAAAAAAATATGAGTAAGATTATTGAAGGACTGAAGTACAGTGACACCCATGAGTGGGTAAAGGTAGAAGGTGACATCGCAGTAATAGGAGTAACAGACTACGCCCAGAAGGAAATGGGTGAGATAACCTACGTAGATTGCCCTGATGTTGATGATGAGGTTGAGAAGGGAAGTGAATTCGGAGCTCTTGAGAGCGTAAAAGCTGCCAGCGATCTGTTCAGCCCGGTAAGCGGAACCGTAACCGAGGTAAATGAAGAGGTCGTTGATGATCCCAAGCTGGTAAACGATGACGCTTTCGCGAACTGGATCATCAAAGTACAGATGAGTGACGCATCAGAGCTTGACGGCTTGATGGACGCAGCAGCTTACAAGGCATTCATTAAGGAGTGATGGCAGGTTTCCAGTATTTCCCGCATACGGATCAGGACATCCGCGCCATGCTTGACCGCATAGGCGTAAAGAGTCTGAACGATCTGTATGCCGATGTCCCCCAGGACTGTCTGTACAAGGGAGAGTATGACCTGCCCAGTGCAATGACCGAGCAGCAGGTGCGTGACTTTTTTGAAGGCTTGGCTGCAAAGAACCCTAAGCTGAAGGTGTTTGCAGGCGCAGGTGCCTATGACCACTATACTCCTGCCGTGATACCTTATATAACCCAAAGGAGTGAGTTCATAACAGCTTATACTCCGTATCAATGCGAGATATCTCAGGGCACGTTAAGGTACATATTCGAGTACCAGAGCATGATCTGCACCCTGACCGGTATGGATGTAAGCAACGCCTCAATGTATGACGGCCCTACGGCCGCTGCTGAGTCCATGCGAATGATGGTAGCCCAGGCCAAGAAAAAGAACACTGTTCTGGTTTCAAATACATTGCTTCCCCAGGTAAGGGGAGTGATTGCCACATACGCCAAATATGCCGGCATAACCGTTAAGGAAATATCTGCACATGGTGGTCAGACATCAAAGGCCGCTCTGGAGGCTTTGATTGCCCAGGGCGATGTGGCAGGAGCCATAATTCCCTCAATAAACAGGTTCGGAATAATAGAGAATCTTGAAGGAATGGCCGATGCCCTGCATGCTGATAAGGCCCTGCTTACCGTTTATTGTGACCCGTCGGCTCTTGCTGTAGTAAAGACTCCGGCAGAGTGGGGTGCCGATGTTGCGGTAGGTGACGGCCAACCGCTGGGCATTCCATTGTGCTACGGCGGTCCGTATGTAGGCTTCATGGCTTGCCATAAGGATTATATGCGCAAACTGCCCGGCCGCATAGTAGGCGAGACCCGTGATAAGGAGGGGCGCCGTGCATTTGTTCTTACACTGCAGGCCCGCGAGCAGCATATACGCCGCGAGAAAGCCACCAGTAACATATGCTCAAATGAAAGTCTTATGGCACTCTGGGTAACAGTCTATCTTTCACTGATGGGTCCTGAAGGTATGAAACAGGTAAATGATCTGTGTTACCAGCGTGCACATTACCTGTACAAAAAACTGCTTGAGACCGGAAAGTTTGAGCCGGTGTTTGATGCTCCGTTCCTTAAGGAGTTCGTTCTGAAATCAAAGACTCCTGCCGCTGAGTTGCAGAAGAAGCTGGCTGCTGCCGGATTCTTCGGGGCACTTGAGACTGAGGAGGGTTATGTCAGTTTCTGCGTAACAGAGAAGCGCAGTTATGAGGATATTGATGAATTGGTTAAAGCGCTCAGACTATGAAGTACTACGATAAACTGATATTTGAGATATCCAAGCCTGGTCGCAGAGGATATTCCCTGCCTGAGCCGTGCAACAAATGCCAGGGTGCCGATGCCATTCCCGCAACTCTGAGAAGAGAGAAAACTCCCGAACTGCCTTCAGTTAGTGAGCCTGATGTAGTTCGTCACTACACAAACCTGAGTCAGATGAATTTTGGCGTTGACACCGGATTCTATCCGCTTGGCAGCTGCACAATGAAGTACAATCCCAAGATAAACGAGGAGATTGCCGCTATGCCAGCATTTGCAGGTTTGCACCCATGCCAGAAGAATCTTCCTGGTGTTGATGCCGTATATGAGGGAATGGACAAGGCACTTGCCGCAATAACCGGAATGAAACATTTCACCTTCAAGCCCTGCGCAGGTGCCCACGGTGAACTTACCGGTCTGATGATCATCCGCGAGTACCACATATCACGCGGTGACTACAAGCGTACCCGTATAATTGTACCCGACAGTGCACACGGAACCAACCCCGCCAGTGCTGCAGTATGCGGTCTGGATGTGGTAGTGGTAAAATCAAATGCACAAGGCTTGGTTGATGTGGAGGATCTTAAGCCTCTGCTGAACGATACCATTGCCGGCATAATGATGACCAACCCCAATACGTTGGGTTTGTTTGAGAAGGATATCCGTGAGATAGCACAGCTGGTACATGAGGCAGGCGGTCTGCTTTATTATGACGGAGCCAACATGAACCCGCTTATCGGAACGGTACGTCCGGGTAATATGGGATTTGACGTGATGCATTTGAATCTGCACAAGTCATTCTCAACACCTCATGGAGGCGGCGGTCCCGGCAGCGGTCCTGTAGGCGTCTGCGAGAAACTGGTTCCGTTCCTGGGTGTTAACGTATCGGGATTCAACGGCAACTTTGGCGTTATACTGCGCGCCTATGCTTATATCCTGATGCTGGGCCGTGAGAACGTGAAACTGTGCGGTAAGCTGGCTACACTGGGTGCCAACTATATCAAGGAGTCACTCAAGGATCTTTACAAACTGCCTATAGAGAGTGTCTGCAAGCATGAGTTCGTGTTTGACGGCCTCATAAACGACGGTGCATCTGAGGGCAAGGAGGGCGCAACTACACTTGACGTAGCCAAACGTTTGCTTGACTTTGGCTATCACGCACCTACCATCTACTTCCCGCTGCTGTTCCATCAGGCCATCATGATTGAGCCTACTGAGACTGAGTCAAAGGAGACCATTGACAGGTTCATTGAGGTGATGCGCAAGATTGCCGCCGAGGCTGCCCGGGATCCCGATATCCTGCACGGCGCACCGCACAACACGCCCATCTCACGTCCCGATGAGACTACGGCAGCACGTAATCCCATTCTTAAAATTCAGGACGAATGCGTTTGCTGATTATTGGAGCAGGTCCCGGCGGTTACGAGACTGCGGTTGAGGCTGTAAAGCGTGGCATGGAGGTAACTCTCATAACAGAGGGACCTCTTGGTGGTACCTGTCTTAATGAGGGTTGCATTCCCACCAAGACATTCTGCCACTACGCCGAACTGCTGGAGCAGAACCTTAAATCAGGTTTGGACTGCAAGCCGTCATTTGCAGCAGCCGCTGAGCGTAAGCAGGCGGTGATTGAGCAACTGCGCGGCGGCATAGACATGCTGCTCAAGAACGTACAGGTGGTACGCGGTAAGGCTCAGTTCAAGGATGCCAAGACTGTAGTATGTAACGGTCAGGAATATACTGCCGATAAGATTATCATTGCAACAGGTTCGGTATCGGCTGTATTGCCCATTCCGGGTGCAGAGGGCTGTCTTACATCAAAGGAGATTCTGGAACTCACCGAAGTACCCGGGAGCCTCTGCGTGATAGGTGGCGGCGTGATAGGATTGGAGTTCGCATCAATATTCCGCAGTTTCGGCAGTGAGGTTACGGTATTGGAGTTCTGTCCTAATATACTGCCTCGGTTTGATGTGGATTTGGCCAAACGTCTTAAGCTGTCACTCTCCAAACGCGGCATAAATATTGAGGTGCAGGCGCAGGTAACCCGCATTGACGGTAATACCGTAACCTATATCAAGAAGGATAAGGAGTCCACCGTCCAGGCTGACAAGATTCTGATGGCTGTGGGCCGACGTCCAAACACAGATGGCCTGAACCTTGAGGCTGCCGGCATTGACTACGCCCGTAAGGGTATTACCGTAAATGAAAGGTTTGAGACATCGGTTCCCGGTATTTATGCCATTGGTGATGTTACAGGCGGTATAATGCTTGCGCATGCGGCTACATATCAGGGACTGCATGCCCTGAATGCTATATGCGGCAAGACTGATAGCATCCGTTTTGACCTTGTCCCCGCAGCCGTATTCACAATGCCTGAGGTCGCAATGGTAGGTCTCACAGAGGAGCAGTGCAAGGAACAACAATTGGAGTTCCGCTGCCTCAAATCCTTCTACCGAGCCAACGGAAAAGCCGTCTCAATGGATGAAACAGACGGCTACTGCAAGGTGATGGTTGATAACAACGGCAAGGTACTAGGAGCCCACATCATGGGCGCCCACGCATCGGACCTGATTCATGAGATTACCACAGCTATAAACCTTGGTGCTTCGCTGGATCAGGTTCAATCCGTTATCCACGCACATCCCACCCTCAGCGAAGTGCTCCAATCCGCACTCCACAATTAAGCTAAAAGGTAACAGAAAGCAGTTATGGCGAGCCCATAGGGCGAGAGCGGTCCCGGAGGGCCGCCAAGCGAAAGAAGTGAGCGCTTTCGCGTTAGCGAAATAAAAAAAGGAATCGGCTTCAAGCCGGGCTGAAAATAAAAAGGGTCGCTTGATAGCGACCCTTTTTATTTTTAGTCTGGATTAGAAGCCACCGAATCCGCCACCAAAGCCGCCGCCGAAGCCACCTCCACCGAATCCGCCAAAGTCACCTCCGCCGAATCCACCGAAGTCCATCATGCCGCCGCCAAAGCCGCCCATGTTCATCTCACTTACCTTGCAGCCCTTGGGGAGTTCAAAGAAAGCAGGATCAACATCCTCAGCAATGAAGTTCATTGCGGTCTGGCTTGTGGTTGACCAGTCGCTCTCTGTTACGGTTGAGAGAGGAATTCCCTCATAAACACATACTGTGATATTCTGTGTGAATCCCATCTGGTTGCTGGGGCTCATTGAATATTTTTTGCATGTAACACCTGCTACCTGTTCTTCGCCCAGCTCCTTGATCTTGTTGCGGCGGATGGTCTTTTTGTCCAAGTTGAGCCAGTCAATCTCACCAAGCTGACCGATCTGGGCACCACCCATGCCGAAACCGCCACCAAAACCGCCCATGCCACCGCTACGGCCGTTACGGGCACCGCCGAAGATAGGCATTACAGTTGCGGTATTCTCCTTCTCATTGATGGTATAGGTTGAGTCACCTACAGATATTGTACGGGTGATGTTCTCACCATAAACGCTGATTCTTGCAGTCTTCTTGCCGTAGTCGTCAAAATAGATCTGCTCTCTCATATCGCCAGAGTTGAAGCTGTTTATTCTTTCCAGGAAGGTTGAGTCACCGAAAGCGGCCAGACCGCCACCGCCCATCATTGCTGAGAAATCAGGCATTTCGCCCATATCGGATGAAACGGTGATGATGCCCGATTTTACACCGAACAGAACTTCTTTAACTTCTTTCTTCTTTGCGCTTACAGAAACGCACATTGCCATGATCATGGCTGCAATCAGATACTTTTTCATTGTCCTTATTTGTTTTGTTTGTTTACCCTTTTGTGACACAAGTCGTAAACAATATAGCAGGAAGGATGAAAAGTTAAGAATATTAGATTTTATTAAGAATATAATCTTTTTGTCAGAATAATTTCTGGATGAGGTCAGGGCGGCCTATGCGTTTCAACTCGGCAATAAGGCGGTGGCGCTGAGTCTGGTCATACCAGAAAAAGAACTGGCGTTGCGCCTGTTTCTCGCGGTCAGTGCGGGCGGTAAAGACAGGTTTCATGGTATAAGGGTTGATCCCGGTATAGAAGATCTCTGTGCTAAGGGTCATGGGAGTGGGGGTAAAGTCCTGAATCTGCTCCAACTTGAAATTGAGGCGTTTGGTGATGACGGCCAGTTCTGCCATATCCTGTTCCGTGCACCCGGGGTGGCTGCTTATGAAATATGGAATGATCTGCTCCTTGAGCCCGCATTCACGGTTTATGCGGTCAAAACTTTTCTTGAAATCCTCAAACTGGCTGAATGGCGGTTTGCGCATAAGTGCCAGCACACTTGATGAGGTGTGTTCCGGGGCAACCTTGAGGCGGCCGCTCACATGTTTCTCAATGAGTTCTTTGGCGTATGCGGCATGTGATTTCACTGCCTTGGGGTCAGGATCATTGTATTGCAGTATGTCATAGCGTATGCCGCTTCCTATACAGCTCTTCTTTACGCCCGGCACCTTATCGGCGGCACGGTACAGGTCAATCAGAGCGGTAAGGTCAGTATGCAGGTTAGGGCAAACCTTGGGTGTAAGGCAGGTGGGGCGCTTGCATTTGGCGCAGATGGATTTGTCACGTCCGCCAGTGCCGTACATGTTGGCGGACGGGCCGCCCAGGTCAGAGATGTATCCCTTGAAATCATTCATGCGGGTTATAGCTTCAACCTCACGTAGTATGCTCTGTTTGCTGCGGCTCACTATCTGTTTGCCCTGATGGGCCGATATGGTACAGAATGAGCAGCCTCCGTAACAACCTCGGTGGATGGTTACCGAGTGGCGTATCATCTCATATGCCGGTATGCGCTTGCCGTTGTAACGCGGGTGGGGCAGGCGGGTGTATGGAAGGTCATAGACAGCGTCAAGTTCTTGGGTGGTTAGCGGCGGGTAGGGAGGATTGACTACCATGTATCGGCTCCCGCTCTGCTGGATAATGCGATGAGCCTCTATCATATTTGACTCCTCCTCAATGATACGGAAGTTGGCAGCCTGGCAACGTTTGTCAGCGAGACACTGCTCGTGTGATGCCAGCAACTTGTCCTGATCAGTTATGCCGCCGGGCACTTCACGGCACATGAAAGCTGTCTGCGGCAGAGTGAACAGATCCTCCATGCGTCCCTGGCTTATGGCATCGGCCAAGGCAACGGTTACCTTTTCACCCATACCGTAGGTCAGATAATCGGCTCCGCTCATCTCCAGGATATTGGGCAGCAGCTTATCCTGCCAGTAGTCATAATGGGTAAAGCGTCGCAACGATGCCTCAATGCCTCCTATTACCACGGGAACATCAGGGAAGAGTTTCTTGAGTGCCTTGGTGTATACTATAGTGGGATACTCAGGGCGTCCGGTATGACGGCCATCGGGGGTATATGCGTCCTCTGAACGGAGACGCTTGCCGGCAGTATAACGGTTCACCATGGAATCCATGGCTCCTGCTGACACTCCAAAGAATAGCCGTGGCGCGCCTAACTTCTTGAAATCACGCAGGTCATCCTGCCAGTTGGGCTGGGGAACAATAGCTACCTTATATCCATGGGCTTCAAGAACACGCCCTATTACGGCACTGCCGAATGAAGGGTGATCTACATATGCGTCACCGCTGAACAGAATTACGTCCAGCTGGTCCCACCCCAGCCGTTCGCACTCCTTCTTTGTGGTAGGCAGCCATTGTGGCATAATGATTATTCAGCAGGTGCAGGTTCCGGATTGGCGGCGTTCCACTGTCCGTAGAGGGCTATCAGGTTCTTGAGACCGTAAGCCTTCATGTCACGGTGATAAATCACGTCAATGCATAGGTCCAACAAAGCCTTGTCAGAACCTTGCGGTGTGGTGAGCAGTGAGCGGATGTTCAGCTTAAGCTTGTCAAGGGATTGTTCTGTGACAATGCCGCTGCTGTCAATAAGCAGCTGGAACAATGAAAACCGGCGGATAGTGCTCAGATTCTCATCAGATACGCTGATGCTGCGTGTTCCTGATTCATTGGCTTGAATAGTGTACATAGTTATATTGGTTTATTTATCGGTCAAATATCTTAGAGCAGACTTCATGATACGGTTACGTTCCTTTTCTGATTCCACACTCTCAAACGGGAATCCAAGGGTAAGGGTACTGCCAGTCCTGTCCTTAAATCCTATTCCGGCCGGCAGTTTGCTGTCTGTGTACGTGAACAGAGTGGAAGCGCGCCCTAAAGGACTGATAACATCGGGCTTTGTTACGCCGTAATAATCCTTTGTGGCAGTGCGCCTGATGCTGGTCTTGCTGCGCATTCCTTTTATCTGATTCTCTGTGCGTGAAGGCAACGGGCCTTCCCAGCGATAGTGCAGTACTTGGGCGGTAAAGGATTCATCCTTAAGGTCAGAAATCATGTCGGCACCGACGTATGAACCGCTGCACAGCAAGGCTCCGCCTCTGTTAAGATAATCCCTGATGATCTGTTGCATTACAGGAGGGAACGTGGAGTAATCCTTATGGCAGATGGTGTCCTGAGCGGAATGTTTCTGTAGTCCCAGAATGAGATCTGTCACGCTGTAATCAGTCAGCTTTACCATTCCGTCCTGCACAGACTCCCGGCTGCATGAAACGAATGACCAGCCTGCCTCGGCAATGGAGCGTCCGTGAACCTCAGGATAATCAAAGGTGTTGCCTGCAATCAGCTGACCGTCAAGGCTGTTGTCACCCATTCCCAGTGAAACTTCCTCAGGTGATGAGATGGAGTCCAATGCAAATATCTGTTGTGCTCCGCTCAGGATGGGAGAACGCATATACTGCACACCCGGATCAGAAAGTATGTCAAAGCCTCTTGTGCTGTCTGTGTAAATGGTCTCAGGTGCACTCAGGCGCTGGAATCCGTTGACAACCATCACTAACCCCTTGCTTCCGGATGTAAGGCATGCTGCAAGTGTCTCAGACGGCATGCTCTGTCCGCCGTCGTTGACAGCGGTAACCTTGAAACGGTACATGCGGTCTGGCTCCGGGGTGAAGCTGTAGTTGTTTGTGCTGCATAGTGTTCCGTCATCAAATCCGTTATCATCAATGGCGGTATATACTATATATCCGTTGGGCTTTGCCGTGGGTTCCAAAGGATCGTCAACGGCTTGCCAGGAAAGCTGAAGGTTCTTTTCATCGTCAGACTTAATGTGAAAATGATCAACCGGCAATGGCTGTACCACGTAACTGCGGTTGTGCAGGAAGCTGACATACTTGAGCAATGACTTGTAGATGGAGCGTGATGCCGTGAATCGGAAATTGGGATTGAGTGCCAGCGCCACGTCACGGTAGTTCTGGTGTGACAGCAGTTCCAACAGCATGGAGAGTATGTGAGGTTCACGGCTCTCACAGTAGTTCTTATCCCAAACGCCGCGGTAATCCCACTCAACTCCTATGGCTGGGGGTAGATCCTGTTTTAATCCCGTAACAACCATGTCAGCCAGATCGCGGCTTATGTCACGCGAATGCCCTTCGCCCAACAGACCGTCATTGAATGATGTAGTGCAGATGCCCAGTGTTCCGTAAATGGAGTCGTTGAAGTTGTAGCCGGCATCAGTGTGCAGCGCAAAATAGAGTTCCAATGGAACGCCCAGTCCGCTGGTTTTCTTGTTGAAAATGGAACCGCCGGATATCCAGTTGGCCATAAAAGGACGTGTCCAGATGTCATCTCTGTAGTCATCGGTTCCCTCATATTTGTTATAGACACTGTCCGGTGCTCCCGCAAACCTTGTATAGTAACGGGCGCCCATATTGTAAAGCGGAGCGGTAAGTTCATGTCCTTCACGTGACTCTGTTATCATACCTCCGCCAAAACGGACAGCATCGGCACTTACTGTGCCGTGCGTATCACTACTGTTATCAAGACTTACCATACCTTGCGGGCTCTGACCCTTCTTGAAATGGAAGGTTCCCAGATATACCCATGTGCCGCCGCCCATGCGCTGGTTTACGCGGAAAATGGTTGAGCCGCCTGTATGAAATACAATGTACCGGGCGTCATTGACGCTGTTGGAGAGTGTCTGGTAGGTAACATAAACAGCATAATCACCATCCTCAGGGATATCAGGGATCCAGAATGCGGTTGACATGCCTATGCCCGGGCCGTTGCCTGTCTGTGCAGTCCTGGTAAGAACTTCCAAGGTGTCGGGACAGATGCGGAGTGAATCGTCAAGATAGCCTCCTCCTTTATGGTCTTTCCATGTACCGTCTTCCCTGTAACCTGACTGTCCGCTCTTTACTATCACGCTGTTGGTCTGCCAATCACGTTCACGGGCGGAATAGACCACCGCTCCGGCATTCTCCATCATGGGTATCAGGTAGGGATTGGTGAATGACTGGGTAAGAAGGTCTTCACGGGTGCAGTACAGCGGCGGACGTTGCCATGCCCATGCGCTGTCACCGTTGTCATAATAAAGACCATGACTGGGGATTACCGCCATGTGTATGTTAGTCAAGCCTTTCTTGGGTTTGAATAAGCGGCTCTCTTCTGTTACCCAGGGCTTGCCGCGGTATGATGTCTCATTCCACAGTTTGTCCTGGTCAGCCTCTTTTCTGGCCCAGTTGGGAATTAGCCTCTCGATGGGCTTGCCTCCGGTATGGATCTCCAGGCTCCAGTTCCTGATGTCCTTGGGCAGAGACTTGCGCAGGTCCGTGTAAATCTCATCAACAAGTTCCGGTCTGAAACGCTGATAACTGAAGTTGATATTGAGGTAAATATCCAGTCTGTGGCCGTTACGGTTAATGTTTGTCTTATCAACCCTGATGGTTTTAAGGTCAAACTCACCTTCATACTGTTCAAAGTGCTGTTTTACTTTGGAGCGAATAACCGCATTGCCCGTCTGAGCTGACAGAGATGAGACGGACAGAATGACGGCCAGCGCCGCCAGGAAGGCTTTAATGCGCCGGAACATGCCAAAAGGAGTATGATTCTTACTTTTTGAGCTTGACAAGCCGGTCTATGACATCAGACATACTGGTCTGAAAGTCCTTTATGAGCTTGTTGTAATACTGCTTGGCGTTACCCGGCTCAGTATGGCTGATACGGGTTATGTATTCATTGTCTATCTTGAGGAGATCAAGTATTATCTTTTCTGCCTCTTCCTGACTGGTGCCGGGAACCAGTTCCTTATATACAAGACACTCGGTGAAAATATCACCTATAACATAACTGATGTCTCTCTTGAGATGTCTGCGACTAGCCATAAACTCTGTGTTTTAATGTTTATGCGAAGATAAGCATTAATTTGGAATAATGAAACTGATTGCGCCGGGGATAATTTCAATGTGGAAATCATTGCCGGGCAACATCTCACCGTCCAGACACAACTCAATCTGTTTGTCTGAATGAACATCAACGGTCTTGGACTGGCGGTAGATAAAATGCTTGCTGGCCTTTGGGTCGTCCAAGTGCTTTCCTGCGGTGTAGATCGGGAGCAGACCAAGGAATCCGGCCAGGGTTGTTGTCTTACAGTATCCAACCTCAATCAGACCGTCATCATTCTTGGCGCGGGGTGAGCAGAAAAACTCGCCGCCCACATGGTTGTTGTTGCCAAGTGTGCAGAGCAGCATGCGTTTGCCGGGATTGAGCTCTTCACCATCGGCCTTAACCTGGATGCGATTGAAACGTCCGCAGAAGATGGCTTTCACTATACCCCAACGGTATGGATTCTTGTTACCTTTGCGGCTCAGTTTGTTGGCTGTAGACGCTACAACTGAATCGAAACCGAAATTGCATACGTTGATTGAATAGCGGTCGGCATTAACCTGAATGATATCTAATTTATGGGGTGTGCCTTTAACCAATTGTTCCACACTCAGGAAATCCTTTCCCTCATAATACTTGATGAAATCATTGCCGCTGCCGTATGCCAGTACTGCCAGATGCTTTTTGTCGGCTCCAACCATACCGGTGGCTACCTCATTGATGGTTCCGTCACCGCCACAGGCAACAAAGCATGTCTCCTGGTCAGGATATTGCGCACAATACTCCTTGACGAACTGTGTAGCGCTTCTTTCTGCGGTTGTAGTGTAGATTTCAAAATCTAAGGGTTTTTCCAGTTTCTTGATGTCAGCCTCTATTTTCTGGGCATTCCCTGCTTTGCTGGGCTCGGCATTGATAATAAAACAATAATGCATATAGTCCCGAATGTCTGTGGATTTGGTAAAATAACGTGCAAATATAAATAAAAAATCATACATAGGCATTGGCTAAAAAAGAGTTGTTGCATATCTTCGCACCGTAAAAAGGATAAATATGAAGAAAACATTTCTTGTTTTAGCTATTGCACTCTGTGTATGTGAGTCAATTAAGGGTATTAAACCAATTCAAACAGAAGGTTTTGATCTGTACGGTAACAGTGTCAAGATAGATTTGGTCTCACTAGGGTTTGTTGCGCCCCAATTGCAATGGGAACACTATACTGATACACGTTTTTCATACGGAATATATGCACAAGCTCATTTTATGAACAGGAGTTCATTCCGAGATATGGACAAAAGTCCCGGTAAGAAAGTGGCTGATGACGGCGAGAAGTATGATACTAAGTGGGATCGCCGTTACAAGGGGGTGATGATCTGCCCCGAGGGACGCTTTTACGTAGGTAAAAAGCCGGCCAGGGGTTACTATCTTGCTACGCGTGCCGATATGGGTGTATTCAGGGAGTCTTTTGATGTAAAGAGACTGCATCTGATCGAAGGAAAGAGCGGGTACACGGAAGATGATTGGGAGTATCTGGGCAATGAGAAAGGAGATCTGGTCTGGGGGCTTGGCTGTGGATTCGGAATGGGCTGTCAATATTATTTTGGAAAGAACTCACATTGGGGAATTGATACCAATGCTTTCATCAAATCTGACTGGAAACTGGGTGATGACGATGAGAATGTGTGGGAATGGCTGAATGGCCCCGGACTGATGTTTGACCTGAATATCTCCATATTGTACAGATTCTGATAAGTTTTTATAAAAACTTAAGTATGGCTGTTTGTAAGGTTGCGCTTTTTTGACGAAATTTGCGCAACCTTTACAGATATATTAGGGAGTTTAATAAACATATATAGAAAAAATGAGTACAAAAAGTGCATTACAGATTGCCCGTGCCGCTTATCAGCCCAAACTTCCCCAGGCTCTTCGCGGTGCTTTGAAGGCTGTTGAGGGTGAGCCCACACAGTCAGTAGCTGACCAGGAAGAGGTTAAGAAACTCTTCCCCAACACTTATGGTATGCCGTACCTCAAGTTTGAGCCGGCTGAAGGTGCTGTTGCCAAGAAATCGCTGAACGCAGGCGTTATCCTGTCTGGTGGTCAGGCCCCTGGCGGACACAACGTTATAGCAGGTCTGTTTGACGGTCTCAAGAAACTTAATCCTGCCAATAAACTGTACGGTTTCATCCTGGGCCCAGGCGGTCTGGTTGACCACAACTATATGGAGCTCACAGCCGATATCATCGACGAGTACCGCAATACCGGAGGTTTCGATATCATCGGTTCCGGTCGTACCAAACTTGAAAAGAAGGATCAGTTTGACAAGGGTCTGGAGATACTGAAGGCTCTTGACATTAAGGCTCTTGTAATCATCGGTGGTGATGACTCAAACACCAACGCTTGCGTTTTGGCCGAGTACTACAAGGCTATCGGCGCAGGTGTTCAGGTAATAGGCTGCCCCAAGACCATTGACGGTGACCTTAAGAACTCCGAGATTGAAACCTCATTCGGATTTGACACCGCTACCAAGGTTTACTCAGAGATTATAGGTAACATTGAACGTGACTGCAACTCAGCACGTAAGTACTGGCACTTTATCAAGCTGATGGGCCGTTCAGCCAGCCATGTTACTCTGGAGTGCGCTCTGCAGACCCAGCCTAACGTAACCCTTATCGGTGAGGAGGTTGAGGCCAAGAACCAGACTCTTGATGACATTGTGACATATATCGCTCAGGTTATTGCTGACCGTGCGGCACGTGGCCTCAACTTCGGTACCGTTCTGGTTCCCGAGGGCCTGATAGAGTTCATCCCCGCTATCAAGAAACTTATAGCTGAACTGAATGACGTACTTGCTGCCAACCAGGCTGAGTTCGATATGATTCAGCGCGATAAGAAGATCCAGTACATAGTAAGCAAGCTCTCCAAGCAGAACGCTGCTATATTCCAGAGCCTGCCTGAGAGTGTAAGCCGTCAGCTGGCTCTGGAGCGTGATCCGCACGGAAACGTACAGGTATCACTCATTGAGACTGAGCAACTTTTGGCCGATATGGTTGGCGTTAAGCTTGCTGAGTGGAAGAAGGATGGCAAGTATCTGGGTAAGTACGCTACACAGCATCACTTCTGTGGTTACGAGGGCCGTTGCGCCGCTCCGTCAAACTTTGATGCTGACTACTGCTACAGCCTTGGATACAACGCATCAATGCTGATTGCTGCCGGCAAGACCGGTTATATGTCATCAATCAAGAATACCGTAGCTCCTGCAGACCAGTGGATAGCCGGCGGTATTCCTATCACCATGATGATGAACATGGAGAAGCGTAACGGTGAGATGAAGCCCGTTATCCGCAAGGCTCTGGTTGAACTTAACGGCGCACCCTTCAAGGAGTTCGTCAAGCATCGTGCAGAGTGGGCCCGTGAGACAAGTTTCGTTTATCCTGGTCCTATCCAGTACTTTGGTCCCACAGAGGTTTGTGACCAGCCTACCAAGACTCTGCAGCTGGAGCATCAGAAGTAATTATCTGTTGCTATGCCCGCCAGTAAAGGCAAAAAAAAGAAAAGGGTTTCCGTTCCTAAAAAGAAAGGACGGAAGCCCTTTTATATGTTGCCTGACTGGTTGCACTGGCTTGTAACAATACTCCTGATACTGATTGTTTCAGCAGGAGCTTATTACCTTTTCCTGCGTCCCTATTTCTACCGTCTGCGCCCATGCCAGGGAGCCAGGGAATATGGGGTATGCCTGCCTTCCGGTTTCCTGTACTATGGTATTGACGTTTCACATCACCAGGGCAAAATTGACTGGAGCAAGGTTGCTGAATTATCGGCCTTGAACGGTTATCCTGTCAGGTTCGTTATAATGAAGGCTACAGAGGGCAGCACCTTTACTGATCCTGAATATCTGGATAATATCCGTGATGCGCGTGAAGCAGGTTTTGTATGCGGGGTATATCATTTTTATGATCCAAGCGTATCGCCCGATAAGCAGGCCGAGCACTATATAAATACGGTGAAACTGCAAAAGGGTGATTTGGTTCCGGTCGTCGATGTGGAGCGGTCAGGACGCTCATCTGGAGACCTGCAGCGTGAGTTGTCAGTCTTTCTGGGACAGCTGGAGTCACATTACGGAGTCAAGCCTATCATATACGCCTCTACCAAATTCCGCAGGAGGCATCTGAACAGTACTGCATTTGACAGATATCCGTTTTGGGTGGCACATTATTATGTGGTACGTCCTGAGACAGTCAAGCCATGGATTATTTGGCAATTTACTGACCATGCAAGTGTGGAGGGAATAAACGGCCACACTGATTTCAACGTTTTCAAGGGCACTGAGGCCGATTTCAACGCACTCAGATTGAAGTGACTTTTAGGAGATTTCCCCTGAACAAGTAGGGATTTTCCGTAACCGGGGTGCTTTTACCATGCTATTTTTGCATCAGAAAGAAACCACAAAAACAAACGGTTATGAAAAAGTCAGTATTGTTTATGGCATTGATGGCAGTCACAATGACAGCCGGTGCGCAGAGAAATGACTTGTACTCATCCGGCAAGAAAAGCGGACAGTCTTCAAGTTCATCAGCGTCACAGACTCAGGTCGTGACCCGTACCCCGTCCTACGCAGAGCCCGTTGTTCAGCAGGCGGCTCCCGCAGTAGTAACTACGCCACAGATCATAGTTGACCGTGATCCGGACGAATATAACCGTCGTTATACATACGGAACGAGTCAAATCTATTATGAGGATGGTTCCATCCTGGATGATGTTCCCACTGTATATATACATGATACCATCTATGTTCTGGATAGCAACAGACAGTTGAATGACGGTTCATATGCAGAAGGTTACAACGATGCGGTTGAGGATTATTATCTGACCCGCCGTCTGTATCGCTTCCACCGTTATGGACGCACATACTTCTCCTTGTATGATGATATTCTCTGGGATATCCTCTACTGGGACCGTTTCTTTGATGACAGGTATTGGCACTATGCACACACCTATTATTATGATCCCTGGTTCTATGATCCCTGGTATTACGATCCCTGGTACTACAGCTCATGGCATTATGATCCCTGGTATTATGATTCATGGTATCATGCTCCTTATTACTCACACAGCTATTATTATGGCCCTGGTCCCGGTCATCCCGGTCCGGTACGTGTGGTTGAGGACAGATTGGCAGGATTCACTCCTAACAGAAGGATTAACAATGGAGGATGGGACAGGAATCTGAGCCGTTCTACAACTGACCGCCTTGCATTCTCAGGTTCAAGCAGCGATCGCAGCGTAACCCACGCAGCAACTACCGCTGCTTCAAGATCAGTTGACGGTAACAGGGAGAATACTTCTTCAAGCCGCAGCGTGGCTAGCGCTTCAACATCACGCAGCGTCAATAACGCAAATTCAAGTTCAAGCCGCAGCGTAAGCAACGCCAATGCCAGCTCAAGCCGTAGTGTTAGCAATGGAGCTCAGAGCTCAAACCGCAGTGTAAGCAACGCCAATGCCAGTTCAAGCCGCAGTGTAACGCAGTCTGGTAATAAATCAGGTGTAAAGGATGTGGCTCCTGCTACATCAAGCCGTTCAAGCGCTTCACGTTCAGTGAGCAGTGGCGGCGGTACTGCATCCAGGTCTGCTCAGTCCAGTAATACTTATGACCGTCCAAGCAGCACCAGCTCGAGCCGCAGTGTAAGTAGTGGCAGTTCCAGCAGTTCAAACTCAAGCCGTAGCGTAAGCAGTAGCAGTTCCGGCAACTCGAACACAAGCCGTAGCATAAGCAGCGGCAGCTCCAACAGCTCAAGTTCAAGCCGTAGTGTAAGCTCTGGTTCAAGTTCAAGCCGTAGTGTAAGCTCTGGTTCAAGTTCAAGCCGTAGTGTAAGTTCGAGCCGCAGTTCTACTCCTGCCAATACCAGCAGCAGTTCTGTTACACGTTCAAGTTCTGCCAGCAGTTCAAGCCGCAGTGTAAGTTCAAGCTCAAGCCGCAGCTCAAGTTCAGGCAGCTACAGTTCCGGTAGCTCCAGTAGCTCAGGCAGCTTCAGCTCCGGTGGAGGTTCAAGCCACAGCAGCTCAAGCTCCAGCAGCTCACGCGGTGCATCAGGCAGTTCTTCTAGAAGATGACATTAAGACTGATATAAGTCCACTATAGAGAATACTATATCCAATTAAGAAATTATTTAAATTGTAAAGATATGAAAACCAATAGATTAATAATATCAGTCATAGCAATGACAGTAAGTGCGGCTCTTGAGGCACAGACCACTTTTGATGCGGCAAAGCTGTATGAAGAGGAACTCAACGGTACTGCACGTTATGTAGGAATGGGTGGTGCAATGAGTGCTCTTGGAAGTGATCCTTCCGTTATCAGCCATAATCCGGCAGGTATAGGCACATACAGAAACAGTGATATCAACACATCCCTGTCATTCTTTGGAACATCAGTCAACACTGATCCTCTGTTTACCTCCGGCAATCCCGGCAAAATGAACGGAAGGACATTCTACTCTCACAACAACCGGTCAGATGTCAATATTGCTTTAGACAATTTCTCTGCTGTGTTCTCCGGTTCTGAGATAGGTGACAGTTATGTGAACTTTGCCATATCATATCGCAAACTCCAGAATATGGATCGTGACCTTGATTATGTTGATGCATTCCTGGATGCAGATGGATATGAGGTGTGGCGTGAGTACAAGGATCATCAGCGCAATAAGGTGAATTCATTTGATTTCAACCTCTCCGGCAACTTCTCTGATCAGCTCTATTTGGGTTGGACAATCGGCATATTATCAACTGATACATGGTCAGAGGGTTATTTCTATGATTATTATGACAAGGGAGTGCTTCCTGAATATCCTGACGGTTTTGATTATACTGCTGCTGATAAGATGAACACCTCTGTGGGTACCGGTTGGAACATGTCATTCGGTATGATAGCACGCCCCATTCCCGCATTACGCTTAGGCGTGGCAGTCAAGACACCTACATGGTTCAGACAGGAACTGGGCTACTCTGATTATCTGTATGCCGCTATGGGTAACCAGAAGGATGGAAGCAAATTCTCCAATACGGTTGACTACAGATACTCATCACCATGGTCATTGAACCTGAGTGCCGGTTTAACTTTTGGTAAGACCGCCTTTGGCGTGGAGCTGGAGAAACATTATACACAGCGTTCTGCGCTCTGGATTGGAAATACCAGGATGGAGAGCCAGGGTGCTGTTGATATGATTGATTACTCAACCTTCAAGTTCGGCTTTGAGCAGAATATAGGTAACATGTCAATTCGTGCCGGTTATAATTACATAGGTACTCCTTTTACCAATTATGCTGCACCGCGTCTTGATGATTCTGAATTCAACGGATGGGAGTTTGACAAGAACGGTGATGTAATAACATTCGGTCGTTCAGATTTCCAGATAGACCGTCTTAAGGATACACAATATTTCACATATGGTCTGGGTTACTGTTCAGCCCCTGACAGGGATGGAACTCAGTTCTATATTGACTTTGCATACGTTCACGGCCTGAGAAACAGCATTGTAAACGTAAATGAATATAATGATGATGTTGATGTGAAGTATAATTACAAGAATAACAAGGTCCTGCTCACGGTAGGCTGGAGCTTTTAATTTGAGATAGTTGTTTGATCCCGGAAGGCAACCCCTTCCGGGATTTTTTGTTGGTATGTGCTGTCAGAATTTACCCAGAATGCGGTCCATCACCCAGTTGGTGGGGGTGGCGCTTATGCCGTCACAGCTGCATTCTGATTTGCCGTTCAGATGATCCACTACAGCCTGAACAAGCGGGAACTGCACGTGTTCGGGATTGGGGATATCAAACTCATGCCGGCCTTCACTGTCATGCAGTGCTATGGGCTGGAAGGTGAATACGGAGAAACAGATCATGCCCTTGTCACCTATCAGTTCAATACGGTCCTCCTTGGCTGATTCATCGGCCACAAAGCACCATGAACCTGAACCTACCAGGCCGGTCTCAAATTTGAAACAGGCGCTGACGGTATCTTCGGCCTGATAGAGACCGCCTCTGTTGCTGCATAGTCCGTAAGCATCGATTATGCAGCCGCACAGTTCCTGAACCATATCAATCTGATGCGGAGCCAGGTCATAGAAATAACCTCCTCCCGATATGTCCGGGATGACACGCCAGGGCAGGTTGGTACTGTTGTAGTCCAGCTCCTTGGGCGGTTGGGCAAAGCGTATCTGTACGTTGATGAGTTTGCCTATCTGAGGAATAAGTTCCTTGACCTTAAGGAAGTAGGGCAGATAACGGCGGTAGTATGCCACGAAACAGGGTACTCCGGTCTCGCGTGATACGCGGTTTATCCTCATGCACTCCTCATAGCTCTGTGCCATAGGTTTCTCAATATAGACCGGCTTGCCGGCTTTCATGGCCATAATGGCATATGTGGCGTGTGATGAAGGTGGTGTGGCTATATAGACGGCATCCACATTGGGATCATCTATAAGATCCATGGCATCAGTATACCATTTCTTTATATTATGCCTCTCTGCATATGAACGAACCTTGGCTTTATCACGGCTCATGACAGCCTCAATGGCAGAGCCTTCAGCCTTGGCGAATGCAGGACCGCTCTTTTTTTCAGTAACCTGGCCGCATCCAATAAAACCCCATCTGATCATATTAGGAAAAGAACTGTATTGTCAATCGTAGAACGTCCAGCTCAAGCCGAACTTGATCATGCCCGGATTGGCAGGGTAACCGGGAACTATGAATGAGTCACGGTTATTCATGAGTCCGTAATTGGCATGGTAATACATTACATAGAAACGCACTCCGCGCAGTGAACAGTTAACATATCCGGTCAGCAACGGATATCCGCCCACCTGTTGCATGCATGCGTCACTCTGCAGGTGGTACATACCTACCGCAGGGCAGTAGCCGGGAGCGTCATAGCGTGTAAAATAGAGAGCATTGGCACCCACCTCCATGTGGAGCCTCTTATAGTATATGAACTTGAAATAGAGATCAGAGAATACGTTCAGGTCTGGCAGAGGAATAATCTTTTTATCGCCTGACAGCTGGTAGGTTATTAGGTTGTCCCAGTGCAACGGGCCTAACTTGAAGTTCTGCTGCAATGTGGCACTCAGGATCTGTATTGAGCCGTTGTGTTGGGCTGCAGAGATGGAGTAGGAGGGTTGGGTTACATTGTTACCGTTAACATATGCTCCGCCGTCATTCTTCAGATAGATGTAATTTGCTACATTCTCTACGTCAAGCTGGAATCTTGTGCCCGTTTTTTCAAGTTCAATGTATCCGCCGAATCTTGTCCGGAACTCTTTCTTGAAATCATTGTCCCACCATGCGTATGTAGAGTGATAGTTCTCATAGAAGAATGGCGCTTTCTTGGCTGACATATCAGCGTAAGCGCCTATTTTGGCCTCTTTGCCCATTACGGGGTATTTGAGCTGCATCTCACCCGATAATGTGAAATCACCTAAATTTTCACCCAGCAGGATGCTCTCTATCTCTGCGCGGAAGGTCAGGTTCTCTCCCTTTGCTTTTTCCAGACGGCCTCCTATGGAGAAATTGCCTTCAGAGTAGCGGCGCATATACTCGTCAGAGCCCAATGTATCGGGCATGGCGTAGTTCTTGTATTCGTAGCGTGCAAATGCAGACAGACCTGCAAAAGCCCATCTGGTCGAACCTTCCAGCAGTGACATTGACAAGGTGTTGGTTACATAGAAATTGCGCATCTTGTCAACGGAGTCATTTTTCAGGAAGGATTTTGTGTAGTAACCGTCAGGAACCTTATAATAGATATATCTGCGCTGCAGGTTACCAATTTCAAGGGTGTGGGCTATCTTGCCCAGTTCAACATCACGATGGAATGTATATACGGTGTCACCTATGCTGTCAGTGCGTGAAACGGTGGTTTTTATGGTGAGGTTCTGGTTGAGCATGGCCTGGGCGCGTTTAAGGTTGTTCCAGTTGCTGTACATGCGGAATGGAATGTCCTCAGGAGCGTATTGTTTCTTTCCCTCGGCCTTTGCCTCAGGATTGGTGATGTAAAGGAGTTCCTGTATTCCTCCGTTCTCTGCAACCTTTATCTCATCCTTATTGGCTGTTACGTACAGGTTGTATATGTCGCCACGATAATAGGTGTAGACTCTGGCATCAAACATTGATGTGGACTGATTGTCATACCGGCCTCGTCCAAGCAGATAATCCATGTCAAAACCTATTCCGAACCTTTTGTTGAAATTGGCTGTAAAGTAACCCTTTAAATGTTCCTCGCCGGTGCGCTTATTGCCTCCCTTATAATAATCCAGTGTCACGTGAGGCGTCTTGGCATCAGTGAATCTGAAATCCTGCGCATTCTTGATCCAAAAATCATACGGGGCGTCAAAGATGAAATCATCAGGTGTCTTGCGCTCAAAATAGAGTCTTGACAGACGTGGTGATCCCATGTTGCCCAGATGGCTGTATGTTCCGAACATACCCTCCGTGAGGTGGACATTATGGAAGGAGTGGTGCAGAGTGTCAGGTTGTATTATTTCAGGCAGACCGGTACTGGTGTTGATTATCCATTGATAATACTCCTTGGATACATCGCGCTCCACTACGGTTGAGTCCTTGTCGGGATCCATGTTCATGAATCCGTCCATTTTCTCACCGTTGAATCCGTCCTGATTTTGGGAGAGCGTGCTTTGAGCCTGGGCAGATATGGAAAACAGCAGTGCTGTAAAAAGCGCCGTCACTCCTGTAAGAATTCTTATGGAGGGTATGCGGATTGACATATCAGGGAACCAGTCTGAGAATATATTCAGCAATCTTTATGAGCAACGAAATACCGCATGCTACATAAAAGGGGGTGGTGCCTATGGCTCCGCTCCATTGCAGAATGAACAGGATTGTAGTTATTGCGGCTCCTGCCAGAAAGAGGGTGTTCAGGGCGTATCTGGTTTTCTCCCTGTTGGCTGAATTGCCTGTTCTGTGTCTTCGCTTGCCGCCTTTGCTTACTTTTCCGGTCACATCATAGACGGCACGGCTGTCCATATCTGACAGAATTGTGTAAGCCTCAACTATACGTGAATAACCCGGTGAACCTTCAGGGTTCTCCTTGATGAGACGTTCATATGCGGATTGTATCTGGGCGTCCGATGCTGTCTCTTCAATCTCAAGAATGGCGTATAGCTCTTTCTTTCCGGCCATTATTCAGGTTTGTTGCTGGTTAAAGCTTCTGCAGCTTTACTGAACAGTATATCCTTCATGTCAATGGTCTTGATACGGAACTTACCGGTACTCTTAAGGAACTTGGTGCCCTTGCGGTTGTAAGCCTCCTGATCAGTGATCCAATCCTCTGCAGGGAAGACCTTGCCGCCTCCTTCACGTCCCTCCTCATAACGGTACTTGATGTCGGTTATCTTCATTGTAACCGCTCCATCCTTTACGGATGCGGAGAAATTGTATGAGATTTTTGATTCATCCACTACCAAAGCGGAACTTTTGAAGACAATCATCTGGTCAACGTGGAAAATGAAACGGCGTGCATCGGCATCCTCGTTGAGAATGCGTCCGGCGTTTGCATATGGTAAAGCGAAACGTCCCTTTGCCCAGTTAAGCAAAAGCTCATAACAGTAGTCTTCACTCATGCCTTCCGGAATCTGGTATGTCTGGGTAAAATAAACCATTCCGTTCTCATCAACAGGAACAGCACCTTTTGCGTATTTGGGATTCTGTTCGTCAACAACTTTTGCTGTAGCTAAAAGAGTGACCAAAAGCGCGGTTATTGTCAATAAAGCCTTTTTCATAAAGTATACCTTTTATATAGTGCACAAAAATAGTCATTTTTTTACTGATATAGGGAAGCTATGCTCCGTATTATTGGTGAATTAACAACTATGATGCGTTACAGGGTGTTTTAGGGCATATTTTGCCCGTTTTTACCCATTATATATACTTTTTTGACATTTTTTTTTAAAAAAGATGATTGAATCTTTGCAACTAATGGAATAAGTATTATTTTTGCGTCAGTATGGATTAACCAATTAATCATTTCAATAACAAACAACTATGGAGAAAATTTTGAAACAGGCTGCTGAGCTTTATGCAGCTTTTGCAAAGGACGCAAACGCACAGGTTGAGAAGGGAAACAAGGCTGCCGGCACACGTGCTCGCAAGGCATCTCTTGAGCTCGAGAAACTGATGAAGGAATTCCGCAAGGCTTCACTCGCAGCAGCAAAGTAAATTTCTGACAAGTTTATAAAATAGGGTGCAAATATTTGCACCCTATTTTTTTGTCAGAAATTTACTTTGCTGCTGCGGTGAAGCCATTCCTTCTTTTATTTTGCTACGCAAAAGCGCTCCTTTCAGTCGCTTGCCGGCCTCCGGCCGGGTAACGGCATAGCCGTTACTATTAGTGCAAAAGTTCTCTGTCTTACTGCAGATATTGTGTGATGCGGCCACTGATCTGGAGGAGGGAGATTTCACAGACCTTGGTGTCATACTGCACCTGCAGCAGGCTCTCCTCAGCATCCAGAAGTGATTTCTGTGCCTCACGCATCTCAAGACCGGACAGGTTTCCAAGCATATAGCGTTCCTGGGCAATCTCCATAGTCTCCTGAGCGGTCTTGAGGTTCTGTTCCTGGAGTTCAAGCAGCATCAGGTTGTTTTGGTAAGCCTGCCAGAAATCATTCAGGTTTGCACGGAGCTGCAGCTCAAGCTGGTCAATGGTGATATCGGCCGTGAGCTCATCAAGGCGGGCGTTGCGTTCCTGAACACGTTGCTTTCCTGTAATGAGATTGATTCCCATTGTGGCACCGAATGATGGCCCCCAGTTGGTACGGTCAGTGTAGGTGCTGTTTCCGTAAATATTGTGCGTAATACCATAAGATGCGTTGAGCCTGATGTACGGATAGTTGCGGGCCTGTACTGTGCGGCGGTCCAGCTGTGCAAGTGCACGGTTACTCTCGGCACGCAGAAGTGATGCATTGGTCTTCATCATGTCATCATACAAAGACTCATAGTCAAGCCCGGTAAGCAGGTTGATGGCTGTATCTGCTGCTACATGAACAGAACGAAGGTCTTGATTTGACATCAAGCGGTTTATACGTATATTGGCCGATGCCACTGACTCATGCTGCTTAAGGCTCTTGGCACTGTCAGAGTTGAAATAGACTTGTGCCTGCTGCATCTCCAGACGGGAATTGCCTCCCATGTCATAACGTTCACTGCTTATGCGCAGACGTTCCTTGGAGAGTGATGCCGCGTACTCCAGATTCTTGAGATGTATGGTCTGACGTACCAGGTTGTAGTACTCTGTAGTCAGGGTAGCTATGTAATCCTCAATGGCAATGCGGGTCTGGATGGTTCCCTGGTTATGCAGTTCCTCCAAACGGTTACGTGTGGCCTGTATACTGAATCCGTCAAAAACGGTCCAGTCAGCACGTAACTGTGCGCTTAGGGTGTGATCCAGGACGTTGCGGTTGGATACTGTTGATCCATCGGATGCAAGAGTTGCATCATTGCTGGAAAGAGAACCTGAGTAGCTGCCCGTGGCGGTCAGGGTAGGTGAGCCTCCGGCATAAAGCCATGAGTCATTGTTGGCTGTTTTCTCCTCTGATATATTTACCAGTTTTATCTGATAACTCTCTCTGATACCCTCCTCAAGGCAATCTTTGAGTGTCATTATCTGCGCCTGCACACCGATGCTCAGGGCAAGGGCAGCGGCTGTATATATTATTCTATATGGTCTCATTCCTTTTTCTTCTGGGTTTTACGGTCAGTTGAAATGTAACTGTAAACAGCAGGTACAATGTACATCGTAAAGAATGTGGATATAAGCATTCCGCCTACTACGGCTGTACCCATGGCTACGCGTCCTGCACTGCCCTCACCATGTGCGAACATAAGCGGCAGCAGACCCAGCATGGTCGATGTGCTGGTCATAAGGATAGGACGCAGACGCTGAACTGATGCCTGGCGTATGGCATCGGCCTTGTCTATTCCGTTACCTTGTTTTTGGTTTGCGAACTCCACGATCAGAATACCGTTCTTGGCCACCAGTCCTATAAGCATGATGATACCGATCTCACTGAAGATGTTCATGGTCTGACCGCCTCCGCGTATGAATACCAACGCTCCGAATACAGCCAGCGGCACGGTGATCATGACTATTAGCGGATCTTTGAAGCTCTCAAACTGTGCGGCAAGCACCAGATAGATGAGCAGCAGTGCCAGACCGAATGCAAACAGCAGGCTGTTGGAACTCTCACGGAAATCCTTTGACTCACCTGTAAGGGCGGTGCGGAATGTATCGTCAAGAGTCTCCTTGGCAATCTTGTCCATTTCATCAAGCGCCTGGCCCAGAGTATAACCCTTACCCAGTCCTGCCGATACTGTGGCCGATACAAATCTGTTGTAGCGGTACAGACGCGGGGGTGCGATATCCTCCTTGAGGTCCACAAGGTTCTCCATCTGTATCATGTCGCCGCTTCCGCTGCGCATATAGATGGATTTGAGGGCCTGAGTGGTGTTACGCTGCTGGCGGTTGATCTCACCGATTATGTCATATTGCTTGCCGTTCATGTACAGATAACCCATACGCTGTCCGCTCAGTCCCCATTGAAGGGTCTGGGCAATATCCCTGGTACTCACGCCAAGCAGGTTGGCCTTCTCGCGGTTGATGGATATACGGACCTCGGGCTTGGAGAACTTGAGGTCGGCATCGGCCATCTGGAAGGCGGGGTTCTCATTTACGCGGGCAAGAAAGGTGGGCAGCACATCCTGCAGTTTCTCAATGTTGGTGGCCTGGATTACGTAACGTACCGGCATACCGCCACGGCCTCCGCCGAATGATGACTGCTGCTGAACGAATGCGCGGGCATCGTTCTCGCGTCGTACTGCGGCACTCAGCTGCTCGAACACCTCCATCTGAGAGTAGCTACGCTCGTTGATGTCCTTGAGCGTTATCTGTATGTTACCGCCGCCGCTTGATACACGGGCGGTCACGAACTTGGCATCGGGCATAAGTGAATCAACCACGTCGTTTATGCGCTCAGTATAATCACGCATATACTCGTAGGTTACGCCCTCGGGGCCTTGTGTACGTACCGTTACTTGTGAGCGGTCCTCCATAGGAGCCATCTCTGACGGGGTCTTGCTCCACATCCAGGCAGCAAATCCTAAAGCCACAATCATTGTGGTAAGGGCTATCCAACGGTTGCGGAGAACAAAATCAAGACTCTTGCTGTAGTAACGGTTCAGACCTTCAAAGAATGGTTCTGACCAACTGTAGAATGCGTTCTTCTTTTCACGGCGTACCAGGATCTTGGTGGAGAGCATGGGGGTGAAAGTAAGAGCGGCAAAGGTCGATATGACCACGGCACCTGCAATCACGAATGCGAACTCACGGAACAGACGTCCGGTCTGGCCCTCCATGAACACAATCGGTACGAATACGCAGAGCAGTGTGATAGAGGTTGATATGATGGCAAACAGAATCTCCTTGGAGCCGTCAATACCGGCCTGCAGGGGTGTCATGCCTTTCTCAATACGGTTGTAGATGTTCTCAGTCATCACTATGGCGTCATCGACCACAAGTCCTACCGAGAGTACCACCGCAAGCATTGAGAGCACGTTTATACTGAATCCCATCAGGTACATCACAAAGAATGCGCCTACAATTGAGACGGGGATTACAAGGCAGGGGATAAGGGTTACACGCCAGTCACGCAGGAACAGGAAGATAATCAGGATAACCAGGATGAAGGCCTCGTAAAGGGTTGTCTTTACCTCGTTGATTGATGCGCGGATAAAGCGGGTGTTGTCGAAACCGTACTCGTAACCAACATCCTCGGGCAGGTCCTTCTCCATGAGCTTCATGCGGTCATAGACGGCGTTGGCAATGTTGATGTGGTTGGCACCCGGCTGCGGGGTCACTGCCACACCTACCATGGGTATGCCGTTCATCTTCATGTAGCTCTTTATGTCACGCGGGCTCAACTCGGCCTGACCTACGTCGCTGAAACGGATAACCTTGGTGCCGTCATGTTTGATGACCAGATTGTTGAACTCCTCAGTGGTGTGCATCTGGCCAAGGGTGCGGATCTCCAGCTCGGTGGTGTTACCCTCGATTGTTCCTGAGGGGAGCTCCACGTTCTCGCGGTCCAGGGCGTTCTTAACGTCCATGGGGGTGATGCCGTAACCTGACATCTTAACGGGATCCAGCCACAGGCGCATGCAGTAGCGCTTTTCACCCCATATCATTACGGAGCTTACGTCCTGAATGGTCTGGAGCTGCTCCTTAACCACAAGGTCGGCCAGCTCGCTGAGCTCCAGCAGGGAGCGCTTGTCGCTGTGCAGGGCCACCATAAGGATAGGCATGGCGTCTGCATCGGCTTTGGAAACGGTGGGCGGATCGCAGTCACGGGGCAGCATTCGCTGGGCACGTGATACCTTGTCTCGTACATCATTGGCTGCGGTCTCAAGGTCGACGGAGAGCTCAAACTCTACTGTGATACGGCTGCTACCGTACTGGCTCACCGATGAGAGCGAGCGGATACCGGGGATACCGTTGATCTGCTGCTCCAGCGGCTCGGTAATCTGATTTTCAATAACCTCGGCGTTGGCTCCGGGGTAGGAGGCCGATACCGAGATGATGGGGTTATCTACCGACGGGTATTCGCGCACACCAAGGCTGGTGTAGCCTACGATACCGAACAGTATTATTATGAGCACCAGCACTGTTGCCAGTACCGGGCGTCTTATGCTTAATTCTGAAATGTTCATCTGACAGGATTATTTCAGTTCAACCTGCATTCCGGTACGCAGCTGCATGGTACCGCTGGTAATTACGGTATCGCCCACGTTAAGGCCGCTCAGCACCTGTACCATGGCATCGGTGCGCAGACCCTTGGTTATCTCCTGCGGAATGGCACGCCCCTTCTTGTAAAGGAAAACCTTGTCAATTCCCATTTCGGAAATGACGGCCTCACTTGGAACTGCAAGGGCGTTCTCAAATGTGCGGGTATTGAGGCTGACGCTTACATAGCGGCCAGGCACAAGCTTGCCGTCACGGTTGTCATAAATGGCGCGAACCAGATAGGTACGTGTACCCTGATCAACCTTTGAGTTTGTGGCATAGACCTTGGCATCATGTACCTCATCACTGCCCTCAACGGTAAAAGTCAGTTTTGCACCGTTTTGCAAAACGCCGGCATAACGCTCCGGTACTGCAAACTCTACCTTGAGCTTCTCTGTATTTGTTAGAGTAGCTATGTTTGTATTGGGTGATGCGTATGCACCTACACTCACCTGACGCAGGCCGATGATTCCGTCAAACGGAGCCTTGAGCTCAGTCTGGTCAAGTTTGGCCTTACACTCCTCAATATCAGCCTGGAGCTTGTTGAAGTTGGCCTCAGCATCCTGATAGGCCTCCTTACTTACGGCCTCCTTCTCATAGAGTGCCTTCTGACGGGCCAGGCGGTCCTCAGTTGACTGGTATTGTGCCTCCAGCTTCTTAAGTTGAGCCTGCAGCGGCGCATCATTAATTTTGGCCAGAACCTGGCCTTTACGTACTTTTGAACCCTCCTCAAAGAATATTCCTGTTATCTTGCCTGATGTTTCGAATGAGAGGTTCACCTCTTCATTCGGGATAAGGCTGCCGCTTATGTTAATGCCGTCCACAAGTTCAGTGGGCTGCATGATCACATGGCGTACAAGTAAGGTTTGACCGCCGCGGCCTATAGGCGCACCTGCTGCGGGCATCGGTCCGGGACCAGTTGGAATGTCCTTGTTGGTTTTAGGTTTCAGATTGTAAATTCCCCATACTGCTATACCAATCACAATAATGGCTATCAGCACCCATTTGGTTGTTTTGCTCATGTTGACTTGAAAATCATGTTATTACCGCAAAAATAATTAAATGACACGATAGGGACGGTACTCTCTGTTCCTTTTTTTGTTTTTACTGAAAAAAAAGAGGCCGACCGCAATGGTCAGCCTCTGTTATTAATATAATGTTTGTGTCAGAGTTATTCCAGTTTACCTCCCATAGAGAGTACAATCTGCTGCATGGCAGCCTTGATCGCTATCTTGTCCTTGTCAGCGTATTCGGCTGTATTGTCTTCTGTAACGGTCTTGCCATCTACAGACCATTTTTTTGCATCGGCCTCATCGAGACCGTCTATCTGCTCGCGATAATACTGTATGGCCATCTCAGGGGTCTGATGAGTGTACATCATCTTGGACTCGGAGCAGTTGTCACCTTTGAACTTGGCAAGCCACTCCAGTTTGAAACCTACATAATCCCATGAGAGAAGCATCTCGTCACCTTTATCTTCAAGGGTGGGAGAGCCAGCGCCCATAAGAGTCATATATGAACCCATAAGTCCTGCCAGACCTGCACCTGCAGCTTGTGGAGCCTGTCCGTTAGCTACTCGGATAGAATCAGCAGCACGGTTGGCCTCTGCAATGGAGGCGTTGATTTCATTTGTTGACTGGTCAATTGCAGTAGTGGCTTTGTTAACTTGAGCATCTACGGCACTCTCGGCGGAGTTCAGGAGCTTTTGAGCTGCTTTTTCTGTGGTCTTCTCAACGGATTTCTCGACAGCTTTGCCTACACCTTTCTCGGCTGCTTTGAGAGCTTTGTCTGTAAGGCGGTTCAGTAACTGTGCATTGGCGGGTGCGGTGCATAATGCAGCAAAAACGATAAAAAGAATTGATTTTCTCATAAACAAGACTATAATTGGTTTGTTGGTTCGGATGCAAAAATACTTAAAATTTCATAAAAATCAGTCTAATGAACTATTTTTGTAAATGATATGAGTTTAAACGTGACAAAGAGGATAGTGTGTCTGGTGTCTGTCATTATGCTGGCGGGTATCCGCGCGTATGCGGAGAGTTATTTTCTTGATCGTTCAGATGTTACTCTTGAATATGTAAGGAGTGAGGCCGGGGACGGTAAGTTCACTTGGCGGCATGCCGTGAACGTTATTGATGTGAAGGATACCGGAACACACATTAAGTACACTACGGAATCATTCTTTACAAAAGAGAACGGTAAGCCTCTGTACCGGTCGGTTGTGACGGAGACAGCCATTGTTGATAAACTTAGCGGAGATGTGAGTCTGGATGTGGGTGGTGCGATGGCTTCATACATCAAAGCACGGACCGGGCTCAACGCAAGCAGTACGGGGAAACATTCCATCCTGCCGGCAGCAATGGAACCGGGCGATACTCTCGCACCGGTTGTGGCGCATGCCAAAGTAGGGCCTCTTACATATAAGCTGGTTGTCAGCGAACGCAAGGTGCTGCGTCGCGAGACGATCACGGTGCCGGCCGGAACGTTTGACTGTATAGTGGTTTCAGAGAACAAACTGGAAACCGGCCCCGGGCACAACCGATATGTAACAAACGTAACATGGTACAGCAAAGGGGTGGGCTATGTGCGTCATGATACCTACATAAAAGGTAAGCTGGAAACTTCAGAAATATTGAATTCGATAAGATAAAAACACTGATATGAAAGAGTATATAGAGCAGAACAGGGACAGATTCTTTGATGAACTGTTCTCCGTATTGAGGATACCGTCCATAAGCGCCAAACAGGAGAATAAACCTGATATGGAACGTTGCGCCAATAGGCTTAAGGAACTGCTTATGGAGGCTGGTGCAGATATGGCAGAAGTCATGCCCACCAGCGGCAATCCCGTGGTTTTCGGGCGCAAAATGGTGGATCCGTCATACAAGACCGTGCTGGTATATGGTCATTATGATGTACAGCCGCCGGAACCATTGGAGAAATGGAAAACTGACCCCTTTGAGCCCGTAATCCACGATGATGCCATATGGTGCCGCGGGGCTAATGATGACAAGGGGCAGCTTTTTATGCATATCAAGGCATTTGAGTATCTGGTACGTACCGGACAGCTGAAGCATAATATAAAGTTCATTTTTGAAGGAGAGGAAGAGACAGGCAGTCCTTCACTTCCTGATTTCATAAAGGCTAACAAGGATTTGCTTGCGGCCGATGTCTGTCTTGTGTCAGATACGACTATGATATCTGATAAGGTGCCTTCAATAAACTGCGGAATGCGTGGCCTGGCATATCTGGAGGTTAAGGTTACAGGACCAAACAAGGACCTGCACTCCGGCCATTACGGAGGTGCGGTGGCCAACCCCATCAATGTGCTGTGTGATATGATATCATCACTCATAGATGAGGATGGACGTATTACAGTGCCGGGATTCTATGACAAGGTGGTGGAACTTACACCCGATGAACGCAAGATGCTGGCGCGCGCCCCGTTTGATATGGATGAGTTCAAGCAGTTCCTGGATATAGATGAGGTCAAGGGTGAGAAGGGTTACACTACGATGGAACGTATCGGAATCCGTCCGTCACTGGATGTCTGCGGAATATGGGGAGGTTATACCGGACAGGGTGCCAAGACCGTACTGCCCAGTGAGGCCAATGCAAAAATATCCATGCGTCTTGTTCCCAAACAGACCAGTGCGGAAATCTCAAAACTCTTCATGGACTATTTCCTCAAGATTGCACCTAAGTACGTCAAGGTTGAGGTTACCCCGTATGAGAGCGGTGACGGGTTCCTTATTCCCATATCATCACCGGCTTACAAGGCTGCTTCACGTGCCATCGCTGAGGTCTATGGCATTGAGCCGGTACCCAGTCGCGGAGGCGGAAGCATACCCATTCTGGCTGAGTTCCAGAAGATACTGGGACTGGATCCGCTGCTTATGGGGTTCGGATTGGAGCGCGATACCATACACAGTCCCAATGAGAGCTATCTTTTAAGGCAGTTCTTTGGCGGAATGGAGAGCATAGCGCTGTTCTACAAGTATTATTAAAGAGAAAGACGGTGCGACCTTCTTCAGGCAGCACCGTCCCATGAATTACTAAACTATTGTCTTATTATCTCAAATTAATTTGGGATCGGGACTATTGTCACAGTTCGAAGGAACTGTTGCGGTAGAACTCCAGCAGAGCTGTGTTGAACAGGTACTCGTAGCGGTACTTGATAACATCGGCCTGAGCTGCCACGAGACGGTTCTTTGACTCGTTAAACTCAGTTATGCTGGCTTTGCCACCTTCATATTTGGCCTGCACAAGCTCAAAAGACTCCTGTGCACTTGTTGCTGCTTCCTGACTGCTTTCATAGCGGGTCTTGGATGCAACGGTATTGTAATAAGCCTGCTGAATCTCCTTGTAGAGCTGTTTCTTTACATTATCCAGTTGTATCTCCTGGCTTATCTTGTTAAGCTGGGCAGCGCGTACGTTGTTGCGGTTGCTGTTACGGGAGAAAATGGGAATGCTCATGTTGAGACCAATGTTCTGACCAAAGTTGTTCTTGATCTGACTGCCAAAAGAGTCAGACGGGAATTTGGAACTTGTGTAGTAGCTTGATCCGGCATTTGCACTCAAGGAGAGTGAGGGATAGAAACCTGCTTTGGCTATATCTATGCTCTTATCGGCCTGTTCCAGACGGATCTCTTCACTCTTGATGGCGGGCTTGATGTCAAGTGCCTGGGTATATATGGCTTCAGGGCTGTCCGGGATAGTGAACTCAAGTTCATCAGTGCCCGGTGCTACAATATCAAACCCTTCAGGAGTAGGGAGTTCAAGCAGTTGGCTGAGAGTGAGCAGTGCAAGCTGCAGATTGTTCTGTGCCTGGGTAACAGAGAGGCGGCTCTGGGCCAGAGTGGCTTTCTGTGATGCCACATCGGCACTTGTGGCCTTTCCGATCTGGGCAAGTGCGGTAAGGCGCTCCACCTGCATAGAGTCTATCCTGACCTGATTACGGGCTACATCCAGTATGCTGCGGTCATAGACAATCTGTATGAATGCCTGTGCCACCTGAACACGTACATCATCCTTGATGCGCTCCAGATCGCTCTTGGCGGCCTCCAGGCCCAGCTGGGCACGCTCAATGTTGTTTGCAAGACGGCGGCCTGCAAACAGGGTGACATCAGTACCCAGACTGAATGACGTGCTAGTGGTATTGGTGTTGGCATAGGTGTTGTCGGCGGTAATACTGCGGCCGAAAGACCATCCCTGTGATGCACCGGCAGACAATCCGGGCAGGCGGTTACTGCGGGCGGTGTTGTAGTCTACATCACGGTTCTGCACAGTGATATCGCTCTGGCGAATCTGTATATTGTTCTCAATAGCGTAGTCTATGCAGTTTTGCAGTGTCCAGTTTTGAGCAGCATCTGCGGTGCCGGCGGCAAGTAAAGCTGCAATAGCTATTGTAATACCAGTTGTTTTCATAATCGCGTTGTTTATGCGTTACAGCCTTGTGGCTTATTCATTGTTCTCTGTTGTCTCCTCTGATTCAGTCTGGTCACTGCCGGTCTGTTCAGCGTTCTCGTCCTCTATGATGCGCGGTCCGCGAACCACATCACCCTCTTTGACACCGCTCTTGATTTCTATGTTCACGCCGTCACTCAGACCGGTTGTGACTTTAACTTGCTTGAATGTGCCGTCTTCCTGCTTGGTATAGACGTAAGAATCTTCCTTTATGAATTCAAGCGCACTCTCCGGAACACTGAGGACTCCCTCCAACTTTTCAAGTTCAATCTGTGCGTTTGCACTGTAACCTGAGCGGATGGTGTGCTCGGAATCAACCTTTACGGCAGCTTTTACCTTGAACTGGTTAGCTCCGTTGCTCTCAACGGCCTTAGGTGAGATGTACTCCAGATTTGCATCAAAAGTATAGTCGCGCAGGGCGCCGATGGTTATGGTAAGAGGCATACCCTCACTGAGTGAGCCTACTTCTGTCTCGTCAATCTGGCCCTCAAAGATAAGGTCGCTCATGTTGGCTACGGTAGCAACAGTAGTACCGTCATTCAGAGTGTTGGCCTGGATAACTGAGTTACCTACCTTGACCGGAATGTCAAGAATAAGACCGGTAATGGTGGAGCGGATAAGTGTTGAGCTGGATGTGGCGTTCTTGGATGATACACCGTCACGTATAACCTCAAGTGACTCCTGTGATGCGGAATATTCCTCCTTGGCCTGATTGAGTGCCTGCTCAACCTTCTCATACTCCTCGGCACTGATGAGGTTCTTTTCAAATAGTGCCTTTTCACGCTCATAATTGGTCTTGGCCTGCTTGAGGTTTATTTCTGACAGACGTACACGGCTCTGGGCGGCAGAAAGTGAGTTCATGTCAGGTATTACGGTAAGGCGTGCTATGACCTCGCCCTTCTGTACCATCTGGCCTGCTTCCTTGAATATCTCGGCTATGATACCGTTAATCTGCGGCTTGATGTTGACTTCGTTGCGCGGAACGATCTTGCCGGTAAGCACGGTAGTGTGTGATATATCCTGCTGTGATGCAGTGAACTCCTGATAACGTATCTCCTCAGGCTTTGATTTCTTGTAGAGGAATACGAATGTTCCAACCAGCACTACGATGATAAGTGCCACCACGATGTACTTGATTACTTTTTTCATATCTGTATTTTTTATTTTTGTTATCCTTATTTTATTCGTCACGCATGGCATCGACAGGTTTTATTGCCATTGCTCTCAGGGCAGGAGCAAGTCCTGCAACCGCTCCAAGTACCGCAAGCAGCAGGGCTGCCAGAACAGCGGTATTGAATGATATCAGGAATGAAGCCCCATCGCCTACTGCTTTTTCAAATATGTTAAGCAGCATTACCGCAAATACTATTCCGGCACTTCCGGCTGCAAGGGTAAGAGCTATGCTCTCAGTGATAATCTGGGTGAGTATCTCGCCGGGCATAGCTCCTATAGCGCGGCGTATTCCTATCTCTATGGTACGTTCCTTGACGGTTACCATCATTATGTTGCTCACGCCAATGCATCCAGCAAGCAGTGTGCCTAAGCCAACCAGCCATATCAGGAAGTTGAGACCGCGGAACAGGTTGTCAACTATCATGAATATCTGCTCAGTGTTGAGTATCATCATGGCCTCATTATCCTCCGGATCAAATGTATGCTGGCGGGCGATTATGGAGCGGATGCGCGGTTCCAGGGCAGTGGTATGTATGCCTCCCTTGGCTGTTGCGCAGATTATATCCACCACATCACCGCGGTTGTACAGCTTTGCTGCCAGGGTTGCCGGAATCATCAGTGACTCGCTTGCACTGCTGTTGATACTCAGGTTGCTGGTGGTAAAATCAACTCCTATTATCTGGAGGTAGACATCACCCATCTTGACAAACTTGCCGCAAGGGTCACCGCCGTCAGGGAACAGTTCCTTATAGATACGCTTGCCTATTACGCAAACCTTGCGCTCCATCTGTATGTCAGTCTCGTTAAGGTAGCGTCCGTAACGCATCTTGGGTATCTCAATCTTGCAGTAGTCGGCATTGACTCCCTTGAAACTGCCAGAGCAGGATTTGTCACCGTATTCCACTGTGTTTCCCCATCCGCTTATCATAGGTGATACTACGTCAAGTTCAGGTACCATCTGCTTGAGGCGTTTAATGTCTGTCCTGTTCAGATCCCAGTAACGTCCCTCAGGGAGTCCTTTGTAGGGCTTAGATGTGTTGGAGGACATCAGTACCATCGTATTTGAAGCAAATCCGTTGAAATTATCTTCCAATACGCCTTTCAAACCCTGTCCGCCGCCTATCATGAAGAGCAGCATGAATAGCCCCCAGAATACTCCGAATCCTGTAAGAATGGTACGACGTTTGTTGCGGGTCAGGGAGTCGGCTGTTTCTCTAAATGAATCTATATCGAATCTCATATCAGTCTGCTCTTAATGCTTCAATAGGTCTTACTCTTGCTGCCTTCATGGCTGGGAATAAACCTGCTATGGTTCCTGCTATTACAAGCAGTATTGTTGATTTGATGGCTTCACTCAATCCTACGGTTGGGTTGATGAGCAGACGGATACTCTGCCCGAACACATCCATTGACTCCTGTCCTATGGTCTGGTCCATCACGATGCACGCAATCATACCCAGTACCATCCCAATATATCCGAAGAATGCCGTTATGGCCACACTCTCTGTAATGATCAGTTTTGTTATGTTCCACGGCTTGGCTCCTATGGCCTTTCGGATTCCGAACTCATGAGTGCGTTCCTTGACAGTTATAAGCATGATGTTGCTTACACCTACCACACCTCCCAGTAAGGTAAACATACCTACTATCCAAAGTCCGGTATTCAGGATTTTACGACCCTTGTTCATCTGCATGTTTGATGTGAACTGGTTTCGTATCCAGTAGGTACTCTCATCATCTAATGCTGCACTGTGACGACTGTTAAGGATTTGTTTGATGCGTTTCTCAAATGCATCATTATCCTCTTCGGTCTCCAGTCCGTGAAATGTAAATGATATCTGGTTCAGATCATTGTTCATACCGAATATTGTCTTGGCCGTGGTGAACGGTATGTAAAGGTCGCGGTCATTACGGTTCTCTTCAGAGTGGCGTACACCCACAATGGTAAAAACCAGATTACCTACCTTTATCTTTTTTCCCAGCAGAGAGCTGTAATCGGTGCTGCCCTTAAGTAGATTTTTGGCGGTAAGGTGCTCCAGGACAATGACTTTTCTCTTCTCAGCTATGTCCAGATTATTGATGAACCTTCCGGCTTTCATCTGGATGTGGTTCATTGTGGCATGTCCGGGAAAAGTGCCGTTAAGGCTCATTCCGCTGATATTCTTCTTTTTATAGTTAATTGTAAAACCGCTCCGTGAGACAGATGTGGTAATCTGTTCTATTATATCAGGGAACTGACGTGCCAGCAGTTCCAGATCCTGTTCGTTAAGGCGCATCCAGCGTCCTTCCTTGTATCCCTGATAGGGTTTGGAGGTTACACTTGGGTAGATGGTCATTGTGTTTGTGGCATATCCTTCACTGTCCTGATTAAATGAGTTCATCAGTCCGTTTCCGGCGCCCAACAACACAATGATCATGAAGATGCCCCATGCTACCGAGAATCCGGTCAGGCTGGTGCGCAGTTTGTTGCGTCTTACGCTCTCCCATATTTCTGTAAAAAGGTCGTGCATTGTTCTTTACTTCATTATGGTGGTTGTACCGAATGCAGATGAATTGTGCTGGAGATTATCCTCTATTTGGCCTATGATACCGTCCTTGATGTGGATGATCCTGTTTGTGCAGTTAGCCACGCCGCTCTCATGGGTGACCACAACGATTGTGATCTTCTCTTCACGGTTCAGTTGGCTCAGGAGTTCCATAACCTCAACTGATGTCTTGGAATCAAGAGCGCCCGTGGGCTCATCGGCCAGGATAATCTGTGGCTTGGTAATAAGGGCACGGGCTATTGCCACGCGCTGTTTCTGACCGCCTGACATCTCGTTGGGGTAGTGGGTCGCCCAGTCTTTCAGGCCTAGGCGCTCCAGATATTCCATAGCCATCTGATGGCGCTGTTTGCGGCCTACTCCCTGATAGAACAGAGGCAACTCCACATTCTCAACGGCAGTTTTAAAGGAGATAAGATTGAATGACTGGAATATGAATCCAATCATCCGGTTGCGGTAATCGGCGGCCTGGCGCTCAGTCAGGTTCTTGATGAGCTTGCCGTCCAGATGGTATTCACCGGTATCATAGTTGTCAAGTATTCCCAGTATATTAAGTAAGGTGGACTTACCGGAGCCGGATGCTCCCATGATTGATACAAACTCACCGCGCTCTATGCCCAGATTGATTCCTTTGAGTACGTGCAGCGGCTGTCCGCCCATGTAAGTCTTGTTGATGTCTTTGAGATCTATCAGCATATTATAGAGTTGTTTTTATTCCGTCAGTTTAGTGTCTTAGTTTATTAGTACACCGCAAAAGTACATTGTTCTTTTGGAACTGCAATGACTTAGACAGAAGATTAACATTATTTTGTATTCATGTCATTTGACGCAATCATGACGGATTAACTACAGGATTGTTAGCGAGAAAAATCTTATTTCACGTTTTTTTAAGTTACCTTTGCACAACCATAATCAAATAATAACATTTATGAAGAATTTATCCGGCATCGTTGCTGTAGCTGCTACAGTCCTTATGCTGTCCTGTAGCAGTGGAAAGTATGAATATCCTTTCCAGAATCCTAATCTTAAGGTTGACAAGCGAGTTGACAACCTTATGTCACTGCTTACTCCTGAAGAGAAAGTGGGACTGATTATGAATAAGTCCGTATCAGTGGACCGTCTGGGCATCCCGTCATACAACTGGTGGTCAGAGGCCTGCCACGGTGTACGTCAGGGTGGTTACACTGTGTTCCCGCAGCCTATCGGTATGGGTGCATCATTTAACGAGCAGTTGGTATATGACGTTTTCTCAGCAGTATCTGATGAGGCTCGTGCCAACTGGAACCGTTCAAATCATGACATCTTCAATGTTCAGATGGGTGCCAACTATGTTCCCGGCAACCCTGAACTGACATTCTGGTGCCCCAATGTCAACATCTTCCGTGATCCCCGTTGGGGCCGCGGTCAGGAGGCTTACGGTGAGGATCCTTACCATATGAGCGTTCTGGGTGTTGCCAACGTAAAGGGTATGCAGGGTAATGACAAGAAATACTACAAGACCCATGCCTGCGCCAAGCACTACGCAGTCCACAGTGGTCCTGAGTCACAGCGTCACCGCTATGATGCAGTCGTTTCAATGCGTGACCTCTGGGAAACCTATCTGCCCGCTTTCAAGGCTCTGGTTCAGGAGGGTAACGTTCAGGAGGTTATGTGCGCATACAACCGCTACGAGGGTGAGCCCTGCTGCGCCAGCGACCGTCTGCTCACCAATATCCTGCGTGAGAAATGGGGTTACGAGGCAATCGTCCTGACTGACTGCGACGCCATCAACAACTTCTATAACCGTAACCAGCACGGTACTCATCCGGATGCAGAGACCGCATCTGTTGACGCTGTACTGTCAGGTACAGACCTTGAGTGCGGTAAGGCATTCATGTCACTGGTACAGGGTCTTGAGGACGGTAAGATCAATGAGGCCGATATCGACATCGCTCTGCACCGCGTGCTGAAAGGCCGCTTCGAGTTGGGTATGTTTGATCCTGCCGAGATGTTGCCCTGGGCAAATCTTGGTGAGGACGTAATAAGCAGTGAGGCTAATGACCAGCTGGCAGTTGAGGCTGCACGTCAGTCAATGGTCCTGCTCAAGAACAACGGTATCCTTCCGTTGAACAAGAATATCAAGAAGCTGGCTGTAGTAGGTCCTAATGCTGATGACAAGAGCATGATGAACGGTGAGTACGGCGGCAGCCCCACTGATGAGCATGCACGCACTCTGCTGGACGGTATCAAGAAGTTCTTCCCGAACACTGAGATTGTCTATGACCGTGCATGTGAGATACGTAATGAGTATTACACCACTTACTACACTCAGGACGTTAACGGTGGCAACGGTCTTAAGGGCGAATTCTGGACTAACACTGAGTTCAAGGGCGCTCCCGCAGTGACCGGTAATTACAAGGAGGTTAACTTCAGCAACTTTGGCGCATACAACTTTGTTGAGGGTCTGGATCAGACCGATAACATCTCAGCACGTCTTACCGGTAAGCTGGTTGCTCCGTTCAGCGGCGAGATGAGCTATAACATCAGCTCAGACAACGGTTTCAAGCTCTATGTAAACGGCCGTCTGGTTGAGGAGCAGAAGGCCGGTCAGGGTGGCCGTGGCGGTTTCGGCGGCTTCGGCGGCTTTGGCGGTTTCGGCGGATTCGGAGGCCGTGGCGGAATGCAGCAGCTCAAGTCATTCAAGGTTGTCAAGGGTCAGGCCTATGACATCAAGATTGAATATACACATGCTACAGGTCAGTTTGCACGTCTCAACGCCCAGCTCTGCGTACAGAAGATTGCTGAGTTTGAAGACCTTGGTAAGAAACTGGTTGACCAGAATGTTGACGCTATCATTATAATAGGTGGTATCACTCCTTCAATGGAGGGTGAGGGTGGCGATAAGCCCGATATCGAAATTCCTGCTGTTCAGCAGCGTCTTATTCGTGCCATGCACGCAACAGGCAAGCCTGTCATCTTTGTTGACTGCGCAGGTTCTTGCATGGGATTCGGCTCACTTGAGGATCAGTTCGATGCACTTATCCAGGCATGGTATCCCGGTCAGGGCGGTGCCCAGGCTCTTGCCGAGATCCTGAACGGTGACTGCAACCCCAGCGCCAAGCTGCCTGTTACATTCTATAAGTCAACTGATCAGCTTCCTGAGTTCACTGACTACTCAATGGAGAACCGCACCTACCGTTACTTCAAGGGTGAGCCTCTCTATCCGTTCGGATACGGTCTTAGCTACACCACTTATGAGTATGGTCAGGCCAGCATCTCAAAGAACTCTATGAAGAAGAACGGCAGCGTAACTTTGACTATCCCTGTAACCAACACCGGTAACCGTGAGGGTACTGAGATTGTACAGGTTTACGTTAAGAGTCTGGACAATCCCGCCGCTCCTATCAAGGGCCTGCAGGGATTCCAGCGCGTGACTCTTAAGGCAGGTGAGACAGGTAATGCCGTTATCACCCTGACCGGAAAGTCATTCCAGTACTATGATGAGAAGATTGATGAGGTTTCAACTTTCAGCGGTCACTACAAGCTGCTGTACGGCTCATCATCAGCTGACAAGGACCTGCAGTCAATAGACTTCGAGGTTCTTTAAAAATAGTACAATTGGGGACAGACCCCTTTTGTGTGAATAACTAATAACTTAGGTTAAAGTCCCGCACAAATGTGATTTTTGTGCGGGATTTTTTTGTTTTCCGGATTTTGAGAGCTTTTCTTTGCTGTGTCAACTAAAACATTAGTTAGAAAATGAAAGCATTGACAGATAAGGAACAGATGGTTATGAACGTGCTTTGGGAGCACAGGCATTGCGGTGTGGAGGACGTACTGCAATTCCTGCCTGAACCCAAGCCGGCATACAATACCATACTCACTTTCCTCAGAATCCTGGAGCAGAAAGGCTTTATCTTCTATGAAGCCAAGGGCAAGAAACATATATATTATCCTATTGTTGAGAAGGGGGAGTACACCCGCTGGACATTGACGGATATGAAAGAGAAACTGTTTGACGGCTCAGCCCGCTCTATGGTCAACACCTTTATCATGGAATCAGGTCTTACGGATTCTGATGTACGTGAACTTATCAGTATGTTGAACGAACTTGAAACATCAAAGATATGATCTACCTTATAATATCTGCATTGTTGCTTACCCTGATGGTTGTGGTTTACCGTCTTACGTTGAGCCGTACCACATTCCACGGTTTCAACCGTTATGTGTTGCTTACATCACTTGCACTTGCCGCAATTGTTCCGTTGGCTCATTTTCAGGGAGTAGGCCGGAAGACTGCAGGTACATTGGCATATATGATAAATGAGATCACAGTCTATGCTGACGGCACGGCAAGTACTGTATCGGAAAGTGCATCCCAACTGGAGAGCAGTCTCAGCATAGGTTTCATACTGACTATGGTCTATCTGGCTGGAATGATTGTCTGCCTGCTGAGGATTGTGATAGGGGTGTTGAGTTCAGAGATTATCTGTCACGGCCGCTCCAGAACACTTTCTGACGGTTCACGCCTGGTTATAACTGAGCGCAACTACGCTCCTTTCAGCTGGCGTAACTACATAGTGATTTCAAGAAAGGATTATGAGGCCAATGGCGCAATGATAATTACTCATGAACAGGCACATATAAGCCATCATCACTCTTTTGACCTGATACTTGCTCAGATCTTCTGTGCGGTACAGTGGTTCAATCCTGCCGCATGGATGCTCAAACGCAGTCTGCTTGAGGTACATGAGTATGAGGCAGATGCCTCCGTACTGGAGCATGGGTTTGATGGCCGCCGATATCAGATTTGTCTTGTCCGTGCTGCACTGCAGGGCAGTTTTGCGACAACAACAAATAATTTCGCAAATTGTTCAACCAAAAAAAGAATTGTTATGATGAACAGACATTCAACAAATCCTTGGGCGCGCTTAAGAGTGTTGCTCATGTTGCCGGCAGTGGCTTTTGCAACAGTTGTTGCATCGGCATGCAAAAGTGATACAAACACTGAAATGAATGTGAATACGCAGGATGCACTCACTTCCAGTACTTATTTTGATATTGAAGAATATGAAATGGAGGAGGCCGATACTTCTGAAGTGTTTATGGTAGTAGAGCAAATGCCTGAGTATCCAGGTGGAACGGAAGCTCTGATGGAATACCTGAGAAGTAATATGCAATATCCTGAGAGATGTAAAGAAAACAAGATTCAGGGCCGCGTAATTGTAACTTTTGTGGTCAATAAGGACGGTAGTATAGTTGACCCGGCGGTTGTAAAGAGCGCAGGTCCCGAAGGTGTTGAACTTGATGTTGAGGCATTAAGGGTGATAAGCGGAATGCCGGCCTGGACTCCCGGAAAGCAGAGGGGAGAGAATGTACGCGTTAAGTACACTGTTCCTGTAAACTTCAGACTGTAATCTATTTGAAGTAATATTGTCCTTTACCCAGAGTGCCCTTGCCAAAATTGATGGCATTCTTGGGACAGCGATGATAGCAACTCATACAGTTGGTGCAATGACCGTTCCACTTGGGGCGGTCATTTTGCATTGTAATGTTCTGCAGAGGGCAGTTTTTGGCGCAGATGCCGCATCCTATGCATGAGTCTGATACACGGAACTTGCGGTCAGTTATGAGCAAACCGTAGAACAGGGGCTTGAGGATATTTGATTTAAGGAATGATGAACCTCCTTTAAGGCGGTCAAAGTTACCCTTGGCGCGCTCCTTTATCAGTGTTACGGCGTGTTGCAGATTATCTTGCGTGGCGTTTATCTTGCGCTCGGCATTCTCAGGAGTATCCAACTTGAAGCCTGGCAGATTGACGTATGTCTCAGGCATCTGGAATGAGAAGAATGCATTAAGCGTTAATCCCTGTTTAGCCAGATCTTTTTTGAGATGTTTCTCAGTAAGACCTGTCTCGTCACCGCATGTAACGGCTGCGAATATGTATGCGGGTTTACCTTTAATGCAGGCTGTGCGCAGGAACTCCGATACCAGCCTGGGTACGGACCAGGAATAGACGGGGAATACTATGCCAAGTGTTTCATCGGGACCGAACTCCAATTCCATATTCCGGCGGGCTGCCTCGGGAATGAACACCATATTGCTGTCATTAAGCTCACGAGACAGTGTATCGGCCACAAAACGGCTGTTTCCGCATCCTGAGTACCAAAGTATCATATCACCAGATCCATTTTTATATCATTCTCATCTGTAGGCACGCAGGGCAGTTTCTGGCAGTCAAAGCAGACTCCGGCCTTGATGGCTTGTGGCAGCTTGGGCAGCAGGCGGTCATAGAATCCGCGACCACGGCCCATACGGTGACCCTCATTGTCAAATGCGCGGCCGGGGACTATCACAAGTGATATCGGGGCCAGGTTCGATACCGGTTCACCTGTAGGTTCCGGTATGCTGAAACTTTGGCCTGGAGTAAGGGCTGTTGCTCCGGTATAACGCTTTACAACAAGTTCATCACCTTGAATGGAGGGTAGGTAGAAGCGTTTCCTGTCAGCCCATTTTTCAATGAATGCCGGTGTATGGACCTCATCATCCATAGACCAGTATATCAGAATGTCTGTTGCTTTACGGAATGCTTCAGTCTGCTCCAGCCGTTCCCAGACAGCAGCTGATTGTGAGGCTTTGCTCTGAGGTGTCATTACGCTTATGAGGCGTTTTATGCGCTGACGGGCCATCTTCTTGTCATCATGCATGGCGCTCATGCTGAATTCACAGCCGCAGTATCGCTGGTTGTAGAAATCCTGCTCACGGATTATCTCGGAGCGTCGTTCCTGCAGGCCTCCCTGTCGCCAGTTGCGGTCCCAGAATTTCAGGCCTGGAAACTGTGCGGCTGCCCATTGGCCTGCTTCCACAATCTGGTCGTGGCGTTTCCATCGGCTTGAATCAAGGGTGGAGGTGAAAACGGTAAAGCCGTGCTCCGATGCGTATCGGGCGGCACTGAGGAGGCGTGCCTTGAAGCACTCAAGGCAACGGGCTCCCCGTTCTGGCTCATTCTCAAGGCCGGAAACACAACATTTCCATGCCCCGTGATCATAATCGGCATCGACTATTTCAAGACCTTGTGCGGCGGCGTATCGGGAGCACTCCTGCTTGCGTACCAGATACTCCTCATAAGGATAGATATTGGGATTGCAGTAATAGATGGTGGGCGTGTAGTCATTGTGCAGCATCCACTCTATTATAGCTCCGCTGCAGGGAGCACAGCATGTATGCAGCAGGACCTTAGTCATGCCAGTTCTGTTTTAAAAGGCTTGCGGTCTCTCTTTCCTGCACACTCGGGGCAGACTCCCTTGGCCATGTAGTTTACAGATTCAACCTCATAGCCTGCAGGGTATTGGACTTGAGGTATGGGCAGGTCTTCAAGGCAGAATGTGCGGTGGCATACCTCACAGTGAAAATGTACGTGACGGTCATCATCTGTCTCACCCTTGGCGTGACACAGTTCATAACGGACACCCTCGCAGCCGTCGTCAATCTGATGTAAGAGATGGTGCTCCTTGAAAAGGGAGAGCGTGCGGAATATGCCGGACTTGTCAATTGAATCAATCCTGTCTTCAAGCTCAGCTATAGTGACCGGCCGATGAAATTCAGCCAGCGCCTTCAGCACCAGCAGCCTGTTGGCTGTGGGCTTGATTCCGTGCTCCTGCAATATCTTTTCCATCAGTCTGTCAGACAGGCGTCAAGTTCCTTTTTGATGTAGGCTTTGTCCAGGTTCTGGCCTATGAATACCAGCTTCTGCATACGGTCACCATACTGCGGGTCCCAATCAGCTGCCAGGACGGGATCCTGGGCTATCATGGCTTCAAGCTGCTGCTTGGGCATGGTGGCGTACCACTGGCCCGCATTCTTCAGTGTCATCTGCTTGCCGGCCTGCTCAAACAGGTAGCAGATGTCAAACTCGTCGGCAAAGTAACACATTCCCTTGGTGCGGATAACACCTTTGGGCCACTTCTTGGATACGAACCAGTCAAAACGGTTCAGGTCCATGGGACGGCGTGCGTAATAGACGTATGTGCCTATGCCGTACTCCTCAACCTCACCGCCTTCATGTTCATGATGGTGGTGATGATGCTCGTGCTCGTGTTCATGTTCATGATGGTGATGATGCTTATGCTCATCGTGATCGTCGTCATCATCGTCATCGTCATCATCGTGCTCCAGGGCATCACCCCGTTTCTCAATCTCCTGAATCCAGGTGGCACTGGTGGCTACGTTCTCAAAATCAAACATACCCGTGTTGAGGATAGTGCTCAGGTCTATATCACCGTAGTCACACTCCAGAATGCGGGCGCGGGGCTGCAGAGCACGGACAATCTTGCGTATGCGCTGCATCTCATCGGCCGTAACCTCTGATGCCTTGTTAAGCAGGATTATGTTGCAGAACTCTATCTGCTGTATCACAAGGTTCTCAAGATCCTCCTCACCGATATTCTTCTTCATGAGGTCATCGCCGCAACCGAATTCGTCGCGTATGCGGAGGGCATCGACTACAGTCACTATGCAGTCCAGATCAGGTATTCCCTCCTTATTATATTTGGCCTCCATCTGAGGGATGGAGCATATGGTTTGTGCTATGGGGCCGGGCTCGCAGATACCGCTGGCCTCAATAACGATGTAGTCAAAACGATGCATGGCTATGATTTGGTGCAGCTGTTCTACAAGGTCCATCTTGAGAGTGCAGCATATGCAACCGTTCTGCAGGGCCACCAGGCTGTCATCCTTCATGCCTACTACGCCTCCCTGCTGTATAAGGCTGGCGTCAATGTTAACTTCACCTATATCGTTTACAATAACAGCGAATTTAATTCCTTTGCTGTTAGTAAGAATCCTGTTTACAAGGGTTGTCTTTCCGCTGCCTAAATAACCGGTTAGCAGCAGTACCGGAGTTTTGCCTGTCATATAGAGTCAAAAGATATAATCAAGAGTCATGTAAAGACCGTAGTCACCATCTCTTTTATCAAAAGGTATGCCAAATACTATGGTCGGAATGAAATTGTAATCAATAACCATCTGTGCGCTGATACCCCAGCTCATGTGAAGCTCACGTGCCCTTTCAAGCAGAGTGGAACGGTATTCATCAAATGATGATACTGACGTATTGTCAGCATTGAACATTGCCTCAGCCTGACGGTTGAACCTGAAAGGCTGGGTTATTATCCCGGCATCAAAGAAGGGGGTGGCTACTGCGAATATGCGACGGTTCAGAAAGTTGAAGTCCATTATTCTTGTGCGCAGTTCAAAGTTCCCCCACAGATAATCACTTCCAACAACACGGTTATACAGCACACCGCGCAGGGTTGTAGCACCGCCCAAACCGTCTGATGGCTTGAAATACATAAGTGAGGGTTGTGAGTAAAAGGCGGGATTTCCGGCAAAGGTTCCCTGGTAAGCAAGGCTGTAGGCCAGGACTATACGTTCTGTGCCCAGACTTAAATATTGTCTGAAACGTGCAGCTATCTTGAGGTAATCATATCCCGTATTGAAAAGGTCAGGTGCATAGACGGTGCTCAAATCAGCATATATTCCACGGGTAGGGGAGGCTTCGATATCGCGCGTGTCATATTTGATACCGGCTTGAAATTCGGCTACACGTCCCCCTGATGCCTCATTATCATCTATAAGTCCGGCCTTGCGGTATTCTCTGAAAAGAGTATTGTCAGGATTGTATCCTTTCCAGTGCAGTTCTTTTATCCAATAGTGCCAGTATGATAATCCTGCAGTCCAGTCAAGGTGTTTAGAAAGATTCCCTTCCAGTTCTATGCGTCCGTTCAGGAATTTGCGGTCATAACTATAGTAGGCAATTCCATCCTTTCTGTTCAGATGAAGATTTTTATCATAGTCATGTACGGCACCGTTGAAACCGTAGAACTGGTAAAGCGGATTGTTGTCAAAGAACAGCTTTGCCTGCGTACGTACACCGGGTATGAGATATCGGGAGTCATAACTGAGCAAATAATAGCTGGCGTGCTTGGAATAGATCAGCGCTTCAAGGCAGAACCGGTGTTTGTAGTTGGGGTAGAGCCCGCCGTAATAGTTTATGTCTATGAATCCGCCGGCCATAAAGCCGAAGTCAGAATCATACCCCAGTGCCGGAAGCGGATTTACAGACCAACCATCCTTAGTAGTGCCAATATCAGTGTCAGCGCCGCTGATGCCGACAGGAAACAGTATGGACAGAAGAAGTGAAAGGGCAATGGTCAGACGGTAGGATGACATATGTTAAAACAGATAATTGAACCCGATGTTGGTCCAAAGTCCGTCACCGTCATTCTTGTCGAAAGGTTTGCCTCCCTCAAATGAAACTACCATGTTGTGGTTCATAACCAACTTGATTCCAAGTCCGGCAGTGAAATGAGGTCTTGTCTCTCCGCCATTGTAGAGGCCTACTCTTTTCTGGTCATCAAGGCGGTAAGGCTGAATTATCTCACCCATATCAAAGAATGGGTTGGTGGCAATCTGCCAGTTCTGGTTTATGAACTTGAAGTCATAGATGCGCCAGCGCAGTTCAGTATTCAGCATGAAGAATCCGTCGGCAAGTACTCCGTTTCGGTTCAATCCTCTTACTGATGCGTTGCCGCCAATACCCTCGGTGTACATCTTGCGGAAGAACATGCTGTTGATGTTGTTGGTAAAGTAGTAGGGAGTATCGCCCCACAACTTTGTCTGAAGCAGGCCGCGTACGGCAAATGTCAATCTGTCTGTAAAAACCGGGAGGAACTCGCTGACACTCAGATGGAGTCCCAGATTGCTGTATCCGCCAGCGTCAATCAGGTCCGGGGCATAAACCAGTGAGAGTTCAATGTTTTGGCCATTGGTGGGGTCGCTGTCGTGGTTGCGTGAATCATAGACCAAGCCTGCACGCAGTTGTGTTACATTGCCTCCGTCCTGTTCATTAGGGCGGATAAGACCTGCAATCCTGTAAATGTCATACAGGGTCTGTTGCCCGTTGTATTCCTTCAGTTTCAGATCATCGGTGGAGATATGATAGAATGCAATTCCGGCTGCGGCACTCAGATTGCCGGAGATGGTTTTGCTTACGCTTGCCAGAGCACGGAACTGGTTGCGTGACATAAAGTTGTAGCCGGTTTTGGCATCCGGATTGAATGCAGTGCCGGAGTTCCAGTATATAAGTTCAGGGTCATATACCTGAGCGTAGCCGTTGAATCCGTAGAATCCGAACTTGGGCGCATTGAAGTAGGTCACGTCAAAGAACAGCTTGCCGTCAGGGATAAGAGTCTTGAAATCACCGTAGGTGCGCAGTATGCTGGAGCCTTTGGTGTAGGTCGATGCCTCAATGTTTATCTTGTAATTATACTGCGGATAGTTGGAGCCGTCACCGTAATTGAAAATATCACAGCATAATCCGTACTGGAAACCCAGGTCGGAGTCAAAACCCACAACGGGAAGCGGACCAAAGTTCCATCCGGTCTTGATTATCTCTTTTTTCTGTGCGTTTAAAGGTAGCAGGAAGAAAAAGGATGTAAGTAAGGCGGCTATTACTTTCATCACTTTTTTACCTTTTTTGAAAACAGGTCATAACTGAGTGTAATGCCGGCTCCCGTAGGTCCCATCCATCGTAATAACATATTTCGTTTGATGAACAGGTTTGGTGAATCATACCATTCATAGTAATATTTGCCGACAAAAGGAGAACCTGCATCATACGGGTCATAGAATGACATGTAGAATCCTGCTTTCAAGAACAGCTCAAGTTTCCATTTGGTGTCAGGCTTTTTACCTAGCGGCAGCACATAACCATATCCAAGTCCTATTCCGGCGCCTTCACCCTGATAGCCATGTCCTGCAACTTTATCAAAACAGATATCATACAGGTTCGCTCCGATGTAAGCAGAAAGGTAATGTCCGGTGTGGTTGGAAGCTTCCTTGAAATAACGGCGGCTTTCCAGCTGAAGGTTCAGGATCTGCAGATACTGATGCTTGCTGGGAACCGTATGCCATGGGAAGTCATACTCCAGTAACCATGTCCATCTGCCGGATTCTGTGGGATACAACTCCGCTTCAATGTTGTATATTGGTGCCCAACCCATGTTTTTTTTGAAGAAAGCATCATATGCCAGATTTGTCTTGACGGCTATGAACGGACGTCTTCTGTTTATTGCTTCAAGGATGGGCTGCAGAGGAGTGAAAGTGATGTTGTCACTACCAGCCGGCTTGGTCTCTTCAAAAACAGGTTTTTCCGGACAGATGTTGATTTCCGGTTCGGGCTCTACATTATGAAGGATATATATGCCAGAGTATCTGATTATCGGGTAGTAGTACTGGGTAAGATAAGCATAAACATCACCCGTCTTAGGGTTTGTGCCGAGTGAATTCTTGAGTATGTTTTTTTTGTCAGCGACACTGATCTCCTCAGAATTAATTATTTCAAGTATATACTTTTTCGTGTCATCTTCCAGGTTGGGATCTTGCGCCACATACATGGCAAGGTTGTTCCATGATTCAGTGACTTTGTTCAGGGTAAGTTTGCCCTTAAGCTTAGGGAACACCCGATTAAAGTATTTCTTCATGACATCAGAACGTTGGTCGGTAAGTTTTTTGTTCCACTCAAGCGGACCTTCAGGTGAAGATTGTGAGATTATTTCAATGGCTACGATATTATCAATGCCAATAGAATCAACCACTCTGTCCAGGTGAAGCAGGGCTTGACTGTTGTCCATATAGGAGATGTCAAGGTTGGATTTGTTCAGTTTGAAATGTATCTCTGTATAATCAGTTGCCACAAAGGTTTTCTTTGATTGAGGGGCAGGTAAGATTTGTTGGACAACAGTATCTCCCACGGGAATTAGATTCTTGGCGTTAGCTGATTGTTTTGCAGCAACGGGCAATACGCTATCGGTCACAATAACCGATATGATGAGGAATAAAGGCAAAAACAGACTAGCCCTTTTTAGTATGGAAATTATCCTTTGTACCATATTACGGATACAAAAATAAATATTACAAGCCTATCTTGTTTTAAAATAAGGAACTTTTTTCAATATGTTATGAAAAACTTTTTACTTGCATGACCTTGTACATATGTTGCGAGCGGTTGGATAAAGGATAAAATTTGTACTTTTGCATAGTTGTTGCGATATGATAGGGAAGAATTTAAGAATTAAACTCGTATTGCTGGTCTTTCTGCAATATGCTGTTTGGGGAGCATATCTGATTTCCATTGGCAGGTATCTGGCATTGGCAGGATTGGGTAGCCAAATCAAATGGTTCTTTGCCATGAACGGGTTGGTTTCTCTGTTTATGCCTGCGCTTATAGGTATAGTGGCTGACAGGTTCATTCAGGGGCAGCGAACCCTCTCACTCTGTCATGCTCTGGCTGGTATGTTCATGTTGTCGGCCGGTCTGTATTGTCTTAAGGCAGAACATATAGAGTTTGGGACTCTTTACACTTTTTACAGCCTGAGCATAGTCTTCTTTATGCCCACCGTTGCGCTTACCAATTCCGTATCATACAGCATCATAACCCGTGCCGGAGGTAATCCGGTGACAGATTATCCTCCCATCCGTCTGTTCGGTACGGTGGGGTTTATATGCAGTATGCTTGCCGTTAACTGGGTCCGGATTGAGGGGGTACGTATGCAGGAGTCCTGTACTCAACTTATCTTGTCCGGAATTCTATCACTCATACTGAGTGCTTATGCACTCATGTTACCTGCCTGTCCTGCCGGCGGAAGCAGGGCTGAGAAAAGTGTATCGGAGGCGTTCGGACTCAATGCGTTCAGCCTGTTCAGGCAGAGAAGGATGGCTGTATTCTTTGTTTTCTCAATACTTATGGGAACGGCTCTGCAGATAACCAACGGCTATGCCAACACATTCCTGGGGTCTTTCTCAAACAACCCTGCGCTGGCCGACACTTTTGCAGTAAAAAATTCTAACGCTTTGCTGTCGCTTTCACAGATATCCGAGACTCTCTGTTTCCTGCTCGTACCGTTTTGTATGAAAAGGTTCGGAATAAAGAAGGTGCTACTTATGTCAATGACAGCATGGGCATTAAGATTCGGGCTTTTCGGACTGGGTACTCCGGATATGCCAGGCGTACTGTTGTTCATACTGAGTTGCATACTGTACGGAATTGCCTTTGACTTTTTCAATATAGCAGGCTCGTTGTTTGTGGAGCAGAATGTGGAGTGGGGCATCAGGGCAAGCGCACAGGGATTGTTCATGATGATGTCAAACGGCTTTGGCGCTACAATAGGTATGATAGGTGCGGGTGCCGTGATGGATAAATACGTCTTTAAGGCGCAGGTGCAGGACTGGAGCTCCGCGTGGTTCGTCTTTGCAGCCTACATGATTGCTGTCACAATCCTGTTCAGCATATTCTTCAGGAACGCAGATCCTAAGAAAAAAGTTTAAATTCAAAGGGAGCGCCCATCGAGGTGCGTAAGTATGGTACGGTAGTATGCCGGGGTGACTGTTATTGTCTTGCCCGAAGGTTGGCTAAGTGTGATGGAAAAACGGCCGCGTTCCTTGCCCCAGCGTACTATCTTGGCGGTGTTTACCAGGAATGAACGGCGACACCTGACGATTGACGTGCCTGTCAGGTCCTCCTCTATTTTCTGGGTGCTGCAGCGCAGCAGATAACTTGAAAGTTTGCCTTCCAGGTCATAAAAAATCTGTACGTAGTTGTCCTGGGATTCTATGTAGAATATTGAATCCTCGCTGAGTGACATCTTGTGCTTTCCCTGACCGTCGCGGAACTGGATGAGCCTGTGGTCAGACTCTATGACTTCACGCTTGTGCGTTACCTTGAACAGTTCCAGTTCCTCTTTCTTGGCTTTATACTGGGCGTACAGCCAGATTATGGAGTAGGGGATGGCCAGTATCAGCGCTACGCACATGGGGATTCTAATGAGCAGCTGCGGTATTTCAACTGATCCAAGCCTGAAATAGACAGAGAAGAGATAGTATTCCGTAGCTATGGCAAAGAACTCCACAATGTGCCATATGAGGATGCGCTTTACTGTTACGCTGTGGCTCCGGCTGAACTTGAAAAGAAGCAACTTGCTGATTATGAGCGTTGAGATGGCTACGGCATAAAACAAGGCGGTAACGCCTGCCTGCTTCCAGGAGTGGAAACCGAACCATGTGGTTGAATAGGTGAATGCGGGCTGGTAGAGAGCCATGAACAGCATGGAGAAAAGGGATACGAACAGAACTGAGCGCAGCAAGAACCGTCTCTGAAGAATCTGTTTTGGAACCGTGATAATGCTGTTTTTTGTCATAGGCTGCAAAGTTAATGAAAAAGATGACAAAGGGGACTGCACCCTTTTGGGCTTTTTGTGTAATTTTGCAGGCTGAAAGTGAAAGAAACTTCTATACCTATATGCAAAAGATAATAATACTGGATTTCGGTTCCCAGACTACGCAGCTTATCGGACGCAGAGTGAGAGAGATGGACACCTTCTGCGAGATCCTGCCTTACAACAAATTCCCTGAGAATGACCCCGATGTAATAGGTGTGATTCTGAGCGGATCCCCCCTGAGCGTTTATGCCGATGATGCATTCCGTCCTGACCTGTCAGGTATTATAGGAAAGTATCCCGTGCTTGGCATCTGCTACGGCGCACAGTTGCTCAGTTATACCTATGGCGGCAAGGTTGAGCAGGCCGGTACCCGTGAGTACGGTCACGCATCATTAGGTTTCATCGATCCTGAGTGCCCGCTGTTCAAGGGATTTGAAAAGAACTCACAGGTTTGGATGAGCCACGGAGATTCCATCACGGCCATCC
>Ga0265298_10000179_pt1 | contig 95028 bp, 71 predicted proteins | sample AusTroGonzalo_MG_3_FD_193486 | JGI IMG/M metagenome (GOLD analysis project Ga0265298, IMG submission 193486) | Bovine rumen microbial communities from tropical cattle in Woodstock, Queensland, Australia - Gonzalo_01 | ecosystem: Host-associated > Mammals > Digestive system > Stomach > Rumen ...
GAAGAGGAGGAATCCCGATTTGATAAGCAGATGATTCATCTCCAAAAATTACGCCCTTGTCAAGAAGTCTTTTGTTATAGGTTTCATCCCAGACTTTGAACAAATCTTCGACCGTTCGCGCATTTTCAAATAAGCCAATAGATTTGTCTTTCTTTGCTTGTTTCTTAATTTCTTCGTCATCTAGGCAATTGATAATTTTATTTTCGTAAACAACTTTTCCTTCTTGAAAATCGGATGCATATAGTGAGAGCCATTGTGTTTCCCGTTGTTGTTGCCAATACGAGAAAAGTTGTCCTCCGTCTTCCTTGAGTTGCTTTAGTGCTTTGGAATATTCTGTGCCGAAGGTCTTACATTCGATGATAAGCAACATCTTTTCACCGGTTTCATCATAAACGCAGATGTCAGCTTTACCGCCTTTGGCGTCGTGTCCAAGATTCCAGCGCTTTTCAAGTTCAATGTGCTCTGGGCGATATCCTTTTTCTAACAGACGGCAAACACATTCTAAAACCACAAAATTTTCGGGATGTTCAAAATTGCAAGTGGTTTTGTCGTTTACAATGAATCCTTCTTTTTCGGGATAGGAAATAGACTTGTCCTTAAAGTCAACGAGAACTTCGCATTTCTTGTCGCGGAACGCACGATAATAGGTGTCAGAAGTTTTATTGTAATCAAACTCCAATGACAGAAGAACATCGCGAAGGTTGTCTTTTGTAATCATTCGGCTATCCTTAGAAAAAGGGTGTGGAGTATCCCTTATTCTAAGTCCAATCGACAACTGTTATGGATTCTATCGCCTTCGGCTCCAGAATGACAGTTTCACGCATTTATCTGAAAAAAGAAAAAAAGCGTGGCGTCGAATGAACTTATCAAATCTGAGGCTCTGGTAAACCTATTCTGCAATAAGCACAAACGACCCACGCCCATTGCTGGACGTGAGTGTTCGCCTTATTCTCGCAGAATTTTGAAATTTACCAGATTTCAGATTTTGAGAATAAGAGCTAACTCTACGTTAATCTCTGTCGCACCTCGCCTTACGGCAAAGTACTATGTCAAACAGAATAATAATAAAAAAAGAGATGCCGGAACAAGTCCGGCATGACATTTAAGGTAAAATAAGCACAAAAGCGTGCAAGGTGAGTGTCGCGACAGACCGCTCGCGGGCTGGCATGACCGAGCCGCAGCCGCGGACGCCGTAGGCGTCAAACGACCCACGCCCCGATTGGGACGTGAGCGTTCGTCTTATTCCCGTGTAACGTTGAAAGTGGTGAATTTTCCGTACTAAGAATAAGAGACGAATCTCAAAATTTCCGGTCGCCCAATGCCACAGGGCAAAGGGCTATGTCTATGGGGAAATGTAGTATAAAATGCAGGTTATAGATTGCCACGGCCTCTTCGAGGCCTCGCAATGACGTAAAAAAGGAGATGCCGCATCAAGTGCGGCATGACAATGAGGGCCGGTGCCGAGATGACACTTGCGTGTCACTTCTGCAAATTCAAGCTTGCGTTGGCGGCACCGTACAGGCTGATGCTGTAATCCTTGATGATGTACACCGGGATTTTGTTCAGCAGCGGACGGATATTGGGGTTGTAGTTCTTCTCGAAATACTTCATGAACAGGTTGTCCCGTTCCAGCCAACGCAAGTCCTTCTGCACCGTACCGCCAGCCAGGTAGAAACCGCCCAGGGGCAAGAACAGCGTGGCGGCGTCACTTGCAAAGCGGGCCAGCATCTTTACGAACAGGCGCATCATCTCGGCAGCCACCGGGTCGGTATCGCTGGCGCGGCTGATGTACTTGGGGCGGTCATTGGGTTCGGTCTCTTCAATCTTCTTGAAGGCATCGTTATCGGGCACGCCGCGGGTTTCCTTCCACCATTCGTACATGTTGCGGAGTCCCATGCCAGAAACAAGGGGTTCCACGCCGGGCACGGTGCCAATCTTCTTTTCCATGTAGTCGTGAAATTCCTGGGAGTCCTTGTCGAAGGGGGCGAAGGTGGAGTGTCCGCCTTCCGAAGAAGCGGGAATGTACTTCTCGCCGTCAAAGGCAAGGAAACCAACGCCCATGCCGGTACCGGGGCCGATTACCGCCTTAGTGGCCTTTTGCGGGGCGGGAGTGCTACCGTCGGTATGGACCAGCTTGAAAATCTGGTTGGGGTCATCCACATCCAAAGTGGGAATGCCGTAACTGATGGCCATGAAGTCGTTGATGACCAGGGTGGGAATGCCGGTGGCCGCGGTGAGGGCATCGCCGTCTACGCTCCAGGGCAGGTTGGTCATGACGCACTTGTTGTTGGCCACAGGACCTGCGGCACTGATGCACACATGGCTGGGTTTCAAGTCGGCACGGGATTCTGCCGCCAACTTCAGGGTCTCACGGATGGGAGCATCCAGACCGTCGATGTCCTTGGAGGCGCATACCGTTTCCAGAATCAGGGTGAACTTGCCGTCCTTGTAGCCTACCAGGCCAAGGTTGGTGTTGGTGCCGCCAATATCGCCTGCCAAAACCAGGCGGTCAAACTTTGCATCGGGATTAAGCCATTTGATTTCCATAATAAAACTCCGGTTTATACGCAAGGAATATAGTAATTTCAAATCGTCATCCTGAGAGGCTAGGCCTCGAAGGATCCAGACCCGAGAAAAAGCTTTCTTTTCTACATTTTGTTGCCGTGAAAAACACCTCTGCGATATGGCATATCCTGGCCATTGCCACCGTAATCTTCTGGGGGACCAGCTTCGTAAGCACCAAGGTCCTGCTGAACCATGGTTTTTCGGCAGTGCAGGTGTTCTTTATCCGGTTCGTATTCACCTACCTGCTGTTGCTGGCGGTGAGCCACAAGAAGATTCTGGCGCAAAACCTCAAGGACGAATTCTTGCTGTTCATCAGCGGCATTACCGGCGGCACACTGTATTTTTGGGCGGAGAACACGGCCCTTTCCCTGGCCCCCTCTTCTAACGTGTCCCTTATCGTCTGCACCAACCCGCTGCTCATCATGATTTTTGGCGGGCTGCTATTTAAAAACGAGCGGCTCAAATCCAGACAAGTCCTAGGATCCCTCTTGACTTTTATAGGAATGGTCCTAGTGGTCCTTAACGGCAAATTCATTTTGAAACTGTCACCCTTGGGGGACTTTTTCGCCTTTGCGGCGGCCGTCCTCTGGACCATCTACTCCCTGAGCCTCAAGCCCTTCAAGTCCAAGTACAGCACCTTGTTCATCACGCGAAAAATTTTCTTCTACAGCGTTGTCAGTTCGGCCCCCCTTATGGTATTGGAATACCTGAATGGGCATTCCATTCCCTGGCAGAACTTCCAGGAACCCGTTGTGGCAGGAAACTTCCTGTGCCTTGCCGTGTTCTCTTCGCTGTTGGGCTATGTAGCATGGAACACGGTCCTTGAAAAACTGGGCACGGTCCTTGCCAGCAACTACATCTACGCACTGCCCCTGGTAACCATCATCACCGCCATGATTGCCATCGGCGAACGCATTACGCCACTAGCCTGGGCCGGGGCCGCCGCCATCGTCTTTGGCATGGTCATTGCCGAGTACAAGGGTAGGCGCTAACTTACCTAATTCTTACGAAACGCCAATTTTGGACAATATGTCCACATTGTAAACAAAACCAGCCTACGCCTTTTCGCAGGTTCAAGTTATATTTACTGCGGGATAACAACAAAAAAGGATTGAGTATGAATATCTTGAAAAAGACCGCCGCGTTTGGGCTGGCCCTTATGGCCAGCGGCTCTCTCGCCCTTGCGGCAGACCTTCCCAAATCCGCTACACTGGTAAGCAAGATGGGAATGGGCTTCAACATCGGCAACACGCTAGAAGTTCCCGCCACCCAAGGCGGCCCTACCGCCTGGGGCAACCCCATGCCGAGCCAGGCCTACGTCGATTCCATCAAGGCTGCAGGCTTTAATACGGTCCGTCTGCCCACGGCCTGGTATTCCCACGTCGTCAGCGGTAAAGTCAACAAGGGCTGGATCGATACGGTGCAGACCATCGTGGACATGTGCATCAAGGATGGCCTCTACGTGGTGCTCAACAGCCACTGGGATACCGGCTGGCTCGAAGACAAGGTCTTCCCGGCAGACTCCGCCACGGTCATCAAGAACCAGAAGGCCATCTGGGGACACCTGGCCAACCGTTTCAAAGACTACGACGAACACCTAATTTTTGCAAGCGCCAACGAACCCGGCGTGAATGACCCGTGGAACGGCGGTGCCGACAATGGCCAGGAGGCGTTTGATGCCGCACGTATGCAGATTCTGCAGCGTTACCATCAGGTCATGATCGACGAGGTCCGCAAATCCGGTGGAAACAACGCCACCCGTACCGTCGTTTTCCAGATGCCCCGCACCGAAATCGACAAGTACGAACTTTTGAGCCAGTACTACCCGAAGGACCCCACAGGTGACGGCTACACCATGGCCGAAGCCCACTTCTACCCCTACCAGTTCTCGCTGATGAAGGACGATGAAAGCTGGGGCAAGATGTTCTACTTCTGGGAAGACGTCACCACTGGAGATGCAAGCCGCACCTGCGCCAACAGCGATCTCGGCTCCAAGAAGTCTATCGAAACCCAGTTCGGCAAGCTGAAAACGGCCTTCGTGGACAAGGGCATTCCTGTAATCATTGGTGAAATGGGTGCCCAGAAGCGCCTGACCCTCGAAGGCCAGGATCTGGAAAAGCACCTGCTTGCCCGCGCCGCCTGGTACGGCTATGTCGCCAAGATTGCCAAGGCCAACGGAATCGTTCCCATCATCTGGGATACCGGCGCCGAAGACAACCTGAACATGACCGTTATCCGCCGCCAGAAAAACGTAGACTACACTATTTTTGACTATGAAGTCCTGAACGCCATGCGTGCAGAATACGGCTTGAGCGCCCTCAGCGGAAACTCTATCGATGCAAAGGTGGAAGCAAGCACCTCCACGGCGAACAAGTCCAGTATTGCCTTCTTCAAGACCCCGAGTTCCGCTTCGGCAAACTCCCCGCTCCGAATCAACAACAACATCAAGGACTGGCGTAATTACGAAAGTGCCACTGTCCGAATCTATTCCGACATGACCACCAGCGGTTGGGCAAAGGTATCTTTCGTTACCATGAGCGGTAACGATTGGGACTGGAAAGAAGCAGCCATGACTGTTACCAATGGAGCCTGGTCTACTGTAGATGTGGACATTTCGAACATCAAGACACTCTCCCAAGTGAACTCCACACTTATCGTTGTCAATGCCCAGGGCATGACCGGCAAGCTTGCCGTTGATTATATTCTCCTCAACAAGAAGGGCGGTGGCGTAGATACTCTGGAATCCTTCAAGAGCACCGTTTTTGAATGCTCACCGGATGAAGGCGTTGTGGTTCCCGATGAAATCGGAAGCATCAAGACCGACGACGTAGCCTCGGCCACTACAACCGGCGCCGCAAGCGGCAAGACGGTTAACTACGTGTTCAAGGCCAACAGCTACACCGACAACTACACCTATCCCAGCGATGCCGTCATTTCAATTGCAAAGAAGCACTCAATTTTGCACGGCATTCACCTCTCCGTGCAGCAGGGCGTCATTACCGCAAACTTCAATGCTGCTACCGCAGGCCGCGCAAGTGTCGCGCTCATGAACAGCCTGGGCCAGGTGATTGCAAGCAAGAATGTGAATGCTACCAGCGGCGCCAACAGCGTTTCCCTGGAAACCAGCTACCACGGCACCGCCTTCCTGGTCATCCGTCAGGGCAGCCAGAAGTTCAGCAAGGCCATCCAGATAAAGTAAAGCGGCTCCCTGGCAAGTCCGGAACAGACTCTGCAAGAATATGACAAAGCCCCCGCACCAGCGAGGGCTTTTTTCGTAGTAATGCTCGCCCGCGGCTATGCCCGAGGGCGGCTTGCTGTTGTTGCAGCCGGCGTGACTACTGCACTATGATTTTCCGCGGGGCGGTTCCTTGTACCTGCACCAGGTAAACTCCCTTGGGGAACGCCGCCAGACTGATTTCGTTCCTCGCCTGATTCAAGATACGGGTGAGCATCACGCGACCTTGAGTATCCATAATCCTGACGCTACGGGCCGCGGGCGAGCCGAATTCCACCTGCAGGGAATAACCCGCCTGCAGAATCGTGACTCCCGCAGAAGCGACCTGGGGCATCTCGATAGATTCCGAGCCGCCGGAGCTGCTGGAAGATTCCGGCACGAGATAGGCCGTTTCATCGTATCGTGTAACAAGCGCAAGGGTGTACCAAGTAGTATGCGGAATCCACTGTTCCACCCAACGCCAACTATCCCATGAATTTTCATAAACCCGTTCATCGTTCCAGGCAATTCCCGAGCCATCCTTATTGTAACCCGTGATGCCGTTTGCAATGCCTCCCGACAAGGTAAGGCTCAACACCTGTCCCGAATATTTTGGAGGATTGTTCCTGCCCTTACCATACATAAAGCAGATGTCAAAGGGATTCTTGCCCATAATCCAGTCCAACTGGTCAGCCGCATACTGGAAAACCTTGACGGAATCCTCACTGTGCAGGAACCTTGCCGCGTAAACGGTTGCTGCCGCCAACGAACCTAAACGGGCATTTTCGCCTTGCCACCAATAGCCCGATTCGTTATCGTGGGGAATGAAAAATCCAGTCTTGATTTCTCCCTGCGTCTTGTAGGTCTGCTTTGCATAACCAAAAGCATTATTGGGGCGATTCGTTACCTTCAGCTGCCAGGCCAAATGTTTTGCCGCCGCAGTCCTGATAGAAGCGGCCTTGGTCTTGTCCTCTTCCAGTTCCAGGTAGCGGATGAGAGCCAAAAGCGGAAGTCCCGCATCGCTTGCATGCCAGAAAGGCCTTGTCTTGGCGTCATCCGACCAGAAATACCCATCCTCGCTGATGCGATTTGCTAGGTGAGAGGCCCTTGTCCGAGCCGCCGTCAAGTATTTGGAATCCTTCGTCGCATAATAGAGCTCGCTCGCCGCCATTAGCGCCGTGTAATCGTCGATGATGTTTTCCTTACCGTCATCGCAATAGGCGCAAGAGCCTCCCGGGGACTGTTTCGATTCCAAGTGTTCAAAGCCCCGTTTTGCGCCGGCCAGATACTGGGCCGCCGTCGAATCGCCATCTAGGCCAAATGTGGATGCCCGTGCAAGGGCCGCAATGGCCATGCCACCGCCTTCGCGGTAAGCAGTTTGGTAATCGCTGCTCTTAACGCCATCAGAGCCCGAGAACGCGCATATAGAGGCAGAATATGACGACCCCCAGTTGTCAAACACCGTCATGTAGAAATACCCATCCGGCGACTGCATACGGAGCACAAAATCGGCGGCATAGGTCAGCTCCCCTTTCACCAGGTCCAGTTCGCTTTTAGACTTCAGGAACTCCGGAATCTTTTCCAGCATAAAGGAGAATCCCCAAGCCGTCAAGGGGATCTGTTGCGGGTTCAGGTAATTTGCATACGAAAGGTGGGAGAAATACTTGCTCGCATCCCCCGATGCATCGTTATATCCGCCCGAAACATTCACCGTCTTTGACGATCCATAAAGGGTCGCAGTGCTATAGTGGGTCGAGTGGTCTCCTACGAAATAACCCAATGCCGTGACTATAGTGTTTTTGCCCATCAAGTCGTCGTCTATCTTGATAGATGCGGATTGCTGTTCAGAGCCCAAATCCGTGTATCGAAGGGTGTAAACTCCGGGCGTCTTAAAGTCTGAAAAATCCGCCACGAAATAGATACTGCCATCGGAGTGCCAATTCGCCGGCGTTACTCCTCCACTGAACTTTCCGGTATAAACCTCGTTATCCCCAGAATAAAGGGAGAAGGGTGTTCCAACTTCCACCGTGCCGGTCGACCGAAGCACCGCAGTCTTGGGTAAAGCGGCATCGTAACCCTCGTGGTTGATATAAACCGTTGATACCGCAGGGGCAAAGGTCGCCATGGACAAAAGCAAAAACGGGACTTTTGTAGGTAGTTTCATAAAAGCTCCTTGGATTCCGGGGAGTGCGTCTTTGTAATCTATCTTTTTTTACACACAAGCGTGCAGAATTTTTTTAGACAAACGACATTTTTACACGCCGAATTCCTGGTCATCTAGCAGAAATTCGTTGGCAACGGCATCCTCTTTCCTTTCAGCGGTAGCGTCCAGGGCCTCCGCATGCCCCCGGAGCGCCGCAAAGGGGTGGAAAATCTTGGCACGGTCTTCCATGCTCATGCGGGGGTGTTTCATGAGGAAGTTCCAGTCGTTTTGCGGATAGGGCAAGTTTATGATGTCGGAATAGTCATTACGCACGATGCCCCCCGATTTGGCCGTTTCGTTCAACGGTGGTGGCGCCCTCCTGCAGGTCCATGCCCTTCACGATGGCATTCTTGCCAAAACGCTTCTTGATGAGCAGTTCCGCCTTCAAGCGTTTCTTTTCCCGCTCCTGTTTTTGCACGTCGGTAAACAGGTCGAACCCTTCGTGACCCTCGTCCACCACATCGATGGCCACCAGGTTCAGGCGGCGTACCGTCAGTTCCGGGTTCACAATGCGGTCGAACAACTGCATGACCGCATCGGCAAAGGCAGACTGGGAACTGGTGTAATGCCCGATGTTGGCGGTGCCGTGGGCGGACTTGGGCACCGTGCGACCATAAAAATCCTGCACCGTTTCGCCGTGGTAGATTCCCTTGTCCACATTTTCACGGTCGTATCCTACCGTAAGCACCATTCCCTTTGCCACCAGGTTGTGCTCCACCAGCGCCATGGAAACCGTATCCACCATCTCCCGCACCACAAGGCGGGCCTTGTCAAAGGGATACGGATCCTGCAGCACCTGCCCCTCGCCAGTACTGCGGCTGCGGGGCTTGGCCTTCTTGATGTCAGCGATGGTGCAAGGTTCATAACCCCAGGCATGGTCAATCAAGATTTCCGCATTGATGCCGAACATCTTGTACAAGGCGTCGGGATTCTTGACGCTCACCCGAGCGATATCCCCCATGGTATAGATACCTCGGCCGCCGTTCAGGTAGCACTTTTCCAAACGTGCAGCAATGCCGCGGCCCACCTGCCAAAAGCTGGTTATGGGCCTGTGGGACCAAAGTTGCCTGCGGTAACTCATCTCGTCCAGCTCCGCAATGCGCACGCCGTCTTCATCGGCATCCACATGCTTCGCCATCACGTCCATGGCGATTTTGCAAAGGTACAGGTTGGTCCCGATGCCGCCCGTAGCGGTGATTCCCGTGGTCGTGAATACATCCTGAATAATGGTCTTTACCAATTCCCGGGCCGGCTTCTTATACAACTTCAAATATTTCGTCAAATCCAAGAAACATTCGTCAATGGAATAAGCGTGAATGTCTTCGGCGCTCACGTACTTTAAGTAAACGTTGTACACCTTGGTGGAATACTCCACGTACTTGGCCATCTGGGGTTTTGCAATCAGGAATTCCACCTTCTCGCCGGTGCGTCGCTCCACCTCGCGAACCTTCTGGTTCACCTCGAAAAGACGAGCACGGCCAGGAATACCGTATGCCTTTAACGCAGGCGTCACCGCCAAACAAATAGTCTTTTCGGTACGGCTCTCGTCAGCCACCACCAGCTTTGTGGTAAGCGGGTCAAGACCCCGGAGGATACACTCCACCGAGGCAAAGAATGACTTGAGATCTATGGCTGCGTAAGTGCGGGGAGCCATAAGAAAATCAATGAATAATCTTATAACGCATTTTCATGGATTTAAGCGAAGAACCGCTTTTTGACCCTGAAGCAGTCTTTGCGAAATGGCCCAGCCTTTCTCTGCCATACCCGGCAGAACGCGTGTATGTCGCTGCGGTCGCCAGTTCCACGGCCTTTGCCATTTGGTCCTTCCGACTTCCTATCATGAAATCGGGAACTATCCCCAAATCATGGTAGGTATTCCAGTCTTTATCGTAGGAATACATCGCCGTTATGACAGCAAGTCCGCTAGGTGCTTGAATAATACCCAAGTCATCGTCGTTTCCTGCAGCCTTGGTAATTACCCCTTGGGCGATTTGCTTACCATACGTCAACTGGCCCACAAACGGAAATCCCCTATTTGTAACAACGGCAGAAAGCATCAGTTCCGCACAGCTTGCCGACCCTTCGTTAGCAAGAAATACGACATAGCGGTCACGGGCGCTTCCATCCGCCTTGGAAACAACAAATTCGGTATCTAGTTTTTGGATATATTTTGTTTTCCCTTCTACCAAGACAGAGTCCGCATCTGCGGCAATGTCTATGGCAAGGGTGTCCCCTGCAGAAAGAAATTCCGCTGCTGCGGCAGTGCAATGTTCCGTATCGCCACCACCGTTGTCTCGAAGGTCAATAATGGTTGATTTTGCCCCCTCCGTTTTTTTCAGGGCTTCTGCGAATTCCTCGTAAGTACCCCCGTTACCGATAGTTTTGCTGTCGAATTCCGTTATCTTGATGACCGGAATGGAATCACCCAAGTCGTTCGTCTCGTATTGGAGGTAGACTGTAGGTAGCGTACCCACCTTCTTGATAGCGACCTTGACATTTACAACCTGATACCGGACAGAAACAGGAAGCGTAGGATCAGCACCAGGGAAAGGACGGGCAACGCTCAGATCAATAATATTGTGTCGATCCTGCGACTCATACGCATACATAAGGTCGTCCATGGAATAAAGGTCACCCACCTGAATGCCTAGCATCTGGGCCTTGTTGTCAACTGCCGTAACCTCCTGCAGTTCCACATCAACCTCGTCAAAGGGGACTGATTCTATTCCGGCGATGGCAATACCTTCGCCAGACTCCTGTAGCTCTTTCAAAATTTCCTGTGCCAGGGTCGGGTCATAATATCGCGTGTACGGATCTTTCATCCGGTTGTACATATAGCACACGTCGTAGAAGTCCTCGGTACAAGAGGGTTCCCCAAAAGCGTTTTTAGCGTCCCAGGCAGAGCCACGGCCCACATAGGCATCTACGCTCTCCGCTATTTCGTTACGTTCGTGCCCATAAATGTAGGCTAAGTCTAACAAGGTGTAGTTGATGGACAGTTCCTCTAAAGGATCAACGTCAGAACCTCCATCGGAGCTGGACGACGAATTTTCGGTACACGCGGATAAAATTGCCATGCAAACAGCGATGCCAATGAATAGGAGCTTTGTTTTCATGTGTACCTCCGTACTGGATTACCAGTCCTTCGCCGGGCGCACCTGACCGCGGAGGGGCTTCCAGGGTTTGCGTTCGCCGTTCTGTTCGTCAAAATCTTTTAACAGCTGGGCGGCTTCTTCGGGGCTCATCTCCCCCATGGGCACCGGCTGTTCTTCCGGTTCTGCGCCGCCTTCGCTATCGCTGGAACCTGCGGAATCACTGGAGCCCTCTTCGGGTTGTTGAGGCTCGGGCTGTTCGCCAGCGCCACCGTTGCTGTCGGAACTATTGCTTCCAGAACTGCCGCCTTCCTGGCTACTGCTGGAATCGCCACCATTCTGGTCTTGATTCTGGTCCTGATTTTGATTGTCGCCGTCCTGGCTCTGATCCTTGTTTTGGTCCTGCTGGTCCTGATTCTGGTCTTGGTTGTTATCCTGATTCTTGTCGTTCTTCTTGTTCTCGTTTTTCTGCTCTTCCTTGGCCTCGTGAATGCGGTCCAGCAGCATTTGCAACTTTTGGTCGGTGGGGTAATATTGCAGGCCCTCGTTGCAGGTGATTTCGGCAGAAGGCAGGCGATTTTCAATGTACTGGAAGGCGGCATCGCTGTAATAGGCGCTGGCGCTCTTGGGGGCAGCGAAGGCGGCGACGGCAAGTAATAGAACAACAACGAGGAACCGCATCAGATCACCTCCAAGTCATTATCGGTGTTGCTGGCGTCTATTTTGGCCTTGGGCTTGCGGCCCGCCTTAATCTCGATAACATCGTCAATGCGCTGTACATGCCCGTTCAGTTGACTTGCGGTTTCATCTTCGGCAATCAAATTCTCCAGCATTTCTTTTGCTTCGGCGTACTTGCCGTCTTTGCAAAGCTGGAGGGCACGGGCCAGAACTTCCTTCGCCTTCTCGCTCAAAGGCGGCTGTTTCTGGTCGTTGTCCTGGTCCTGATTCTGTTCCTGGTTCTGTTTTTGCTTGTCCAGTTCCTCTTTCAGCTTACGCTGAACGATTTCCACATTTTTCTTGGCATTTTCAAAACCGTTGTCCAGGTCTATGGCCTTTTTCAGGTAGCCCACCGATTCACGCCAGGCAGCAATGCGTTCGCTGCCCTCGGCAGATTTTTCGCCTATGCGGAAGTGGGTGTTAGCCAGGTTATAGGCCGCCTTTGCTGCCATCTTCTTGTCGGGCATACGCACGGCACTTTCCAGTTCCTTCTTGGCCTCATCGTAATTGCCCAATTTATACTGGCATGTTCCAATGTTGTAGAACAGGAGCGGGTTTGCCGGTTCCGATTCTCGAGCCTTCATGTACTTTTCGAGGGCGCCTGCGTAGTCCCCTTTGGCAAACAACTTGTTGCCGTCGTTAATGGGTCGCGCCCACAGGGCCGCCGCAAACAGACATATCAAAACAACAACAAACCGCATCATTATAGTCTCTTACTTCTGGCCTGGATCCTTCGACTCCGCAACTCCGTTGCTCCGCTCAGGATGACGTATTCATATATACATGCTTTATATGGCAAGAATATACAAAACTGCGGAACACAAGGCAAATACCACCACCAGGGCATTTCCAACCACCTTCCATTTGGCAGAACCGCCCTCTACATTGACGCCCAGGGCCACGAAATAGACAAAGCTCAAAAGGACCGGCACAATGAACCTGAAATCGTTGCTGCAAGAGTAGGGAACCATGATGCGGAACGCCATCAGGGCGGCAATAAAGGCAAATCCGTTCAGGAACACCACCCAGTATTCCGCACTGGACTTGGTTTTCCAAAATCCACGCACCGCATAGGCAATCAATCCCAAAAGGGTCGTCCCCACCAGGGAGGCAAGCACCTTGATAGGAGTGGATTCGCCCAACCTAAATTCTCCAAAAAGCGACGATTTAAGGGTATAGTTCCAAAAATACTCCCGACCCATGGAATCGTCCCAGGCACTGGTAAACGGGTAGGTCAAATAGGATTTTAAATCCAGGTAGACGTAATTGACGAACTCGTTGGGAACCATCAGTTTATGGTTCAGGGCATGGGCATTTCCCACCAGGGCCGAATCCGCCACCAGTTTTTGCACCACGATTCCTGCCAAGGTCAAAACAAACACGACCCAAGCCACCACCTCGGACTTTGTTGCCTTCAAGTACCTAGCGTTCAAGAAATATCCGCCCACGGCAAACAGGAAGAACATCCCCAGCGTGACGACAGCCGTAGTTTTGGTCCAATAGGCCAAAGGCGTCGCAATGGCGGCCAACACAAGATACTTTCCCCGGCCGCTTTTCAGGTAGTTTATGCCGGCCCACATGCAGAACACGTGCAAAAAGATGAACATCTGGTCGTTGCTGATTCGCGGGGCCACCATGATAAGGACCGGCCACAGGGTCCACAACAGGGAGGCGATGTTTAAAGAACCTCCCCGTAATGTTTTCCGCAAGAAAAGCAACCCGAAGAACAAGGTCAACACCGATAAAAGCAGACTGAATGCCTGCAATCCGCTGGTTCCCTGGATTCCCATCCAGCTAGCGACCTTAAAGGACGGCATCGCTATGGTATAATAGACAGGGGGATGATAGCAAGTCCAACAATAATCCTTGTCGGGAATGGCGAGGTTCTCGGCAATGTACTGGACGTAGGAAACATGGCCGTCTACATCGTTAGAATAGGTGGTGTAGGGAATTCCCGCAAAAAATAGAGCACGGATAAACACGCCCAACAGTACAAGAATGCACAGCATCCGCGACATTCCCAACCTACGCGCCAGGAACATGCAGAGCAAAGCCAAAAGCGCCATGGTTGAGTATTTCAGCACGTCGTACAAAAAGGAACTTTCCTTGGGAAACACCGTCAGACCCGCAGGGCCACCACCGTTCCTTATTTCAAATTCAAAATGAGTAGTCGTCCCGTTGCGATGTTCCGAAATGAATTTTTGGGAAAGTACAAACCCCTTGGAATAATCACACCGCCCCGGCATATCGTGCAAGGGAATCCGTTGGTTATTTATGGTCACAAACTGAGCGCAGTCATCGGGAATGACTTTTATCTCAAAGGGAACATCCAACTTCTGTTCAATATCAAAAGACACCTTGAACAGGGCTCCGTCGCCAAGGGACTCCAAAAGCGGCAAGGAAACTTCCTTTTGAGTGTTGCCTTGAGTCAATACCGCATTCTTGACCTTGACCTGAGCGGCAAGGACAAAGACCACTCCCACCAGCAGCAGGATGGCGCAATACAGTTCCGGTGCTTTAAGCAATTTCTTAATCATAAAAAGGCTTCTAACCCTTCTTCCCTTCGTGGTATTCTTCTTCGGAATTCACGTTCCAGAGGGCGGTCTTGTCCATGGAGTTTTCGCGAATGCACTTTACCACTTCCATGGCGGCCAGCATGCTGTGGTCCATGTTGTTGTACTTGTGCATACCGTTGCGGCCCATCAAGAACAGGTTCTCCACCGGATCCACAAAGTCACGAATCTTTTGGAACTCTCCATAGGTGCCAAAGTAGGCGGGGTAAGCCTTCTTGATGTGGAACACCACAGAGTCCCGCACGGCATCGGGCCTTGCCACGTCAATCTTGTCCAGTTCCGTAATGGCGAACTTGATAAAGTCGGCATCGGGCATGCGCCACATCTCGTCGCCCTCGGTGGCGAAGTACTCCAGGCCAATCCAAACCTTTTCGGGGTCTGCCACCAGGTAGGGGCTCCAGTTGTTGAAAATCTGGATGCGGCCCAGCTTCACGTCGGACTCCTGCACGTAAATCCAGTTGTCCGCCACAAACTTGAGTTTGCTTTCGGGCGTTCCCTTCTTGGCAGGGTTCTTGATGAGCAGCTTGTCCAGCAAAAGGCCCACGGTAATAAAGTCGCGGTACACCAGCCCCTCGGCCACGCGCTTGACGTCGGCGGGCACCGGATTGACACCACCGTCCATGGCAGCCACCAGTTCCTTCACCGGCATGGTGGAAAGGAAATAATCACAATGAACGGATTCGGTAAAGTTGCCATGATCCACCACCACGCTGGTAACGCGCTTGCCGCTTTCATCGCGGTTCACGCCCACCACCTTAGCGTTCATGTGGATCTCTCCACCCATCTCCTGTACTTTTTCAGCCACGGTTTCCCAAAGTTGGCCGGGCCCGAATTTCGGGTAGAGGAACTGACCTATCAGGCTGGTTTCCGTATCCTTCTGGCGGATGTCCGCACCGTCAGCAGAACCCTTGGCCGGTTTCTTCTTGCCCACAAAGATCTGCCTTAATGCATGGACTACCGTCTTGGTGATGGAAAGACCCTTGATGCGCTGTCCGCCCCAGTCGGGGCTAATCTTGCTACAGGGCACGCCCCATACCTTCTCGGTATAGTCCCTAAAGAACGTGCGGTACAACTCCACGCCAAAGCGGTTGATCATGAAGTCTTCCAGGCTCTTTTCCTTGCGGGCGGGGAGTAGTTGCACCTTGAGGTAGCTCATGCCTATCTTGAACATGCGCCAGAGACCCAAGTTGCGGATGGTATCGCCATTCAGGCTTACCGGATAATCAAAAAGCTTGCGAAGGAACAAGATGCGGCTGAGGCGGCTACGGCAAAGCATCACGTAGTCCGTTTTCTCAGGGTCGGGGCCGCCTGCCACCAACGGGACCGTGCGGCCAATAGCGATGTCATCCTTGCTGGCGGAACCCTGCAGTGGGAGGATTCCCTGCCACCAGTCCATCACAGTATCGCTCTTGCTAAAAAAGCGGTGGCCGCCAATGTCCATACGGTTCCCGTTGTAGCGGGCCGTACGGGAAATACCGCCTATAACGTCTTCTGCCTCGAATATAACAGGCTTCACATCACTAGTGCGTAAAAGTTCCAAAGCGGCGGTGAGACCGGCAGGACCAGCGCCCGCAATGACGGCAATCTTCTTCTCGTTGTTCATGCTTATTCCCTACTAAACTCCCTGTGCCACTTTGTTATTGGACTTGAACAAGATGTACTTCCGTGCGAAAAAATTCCAAAGCAACACAATGATTGCGGCCACGACCTTGGACAACATCTCTTGTACAGCCATCAGTCCCACAAACACATACATCAGGAATTCGTTAAGGCCCATTCCAAACAGGCTAATCAAAACGAAAACAACCACCTCCAGAAAGACGTGCTGTTCCATCTTCCGTTTTTCAGTGCTAAACACCCAGCCCACGGTCAGCAAGTAGTTGACCACGTTTCCCGCGGCCAAGCCTATCAGGTTTGCAATCAGGTAGTGGATGTCAAAGTAGTAAAGGGCCAATGCAAAGGCACCAAAATCCACCACAAAGGCCAAACCACCCGTCACAAAATAGCGCAGGAACTGGCCCAAAATTCCCTGCTTGCCGGGAATTCGGTTTTTTATCTTGGAAATGAAGGAACCTTCGGCTGCCATGGCTTAAAACTTAGTAATTTTGGAAAAAATCATTTATCGTAGGATTATTGCCATGTCTTGTTTCTTGATTACCGGCGGCGCCGGATTTTTCGGGTCCATTTTGAAAAAGGAACTCCTTGAAAAAGGCCACAAGTGCGTAAGCATAGACCTTTGCCCCGACCCCGACAAGCACGAAAACCTCACCAGTATCCTGGGCGATATCCGCGACAAGGACCAAGTTGAAAAGATATTCAGCGAAAACCAGTTTGACGCCGTATTCCACCTGGCCGCCATGCTGGCCCACGACCGCAAGCGCATAGACAACCTTTGGACATCCAATGTGGACGGCACCGAAATCATTGCCAATGCCTGTGTACGCCACAACGTGAGCAAGCTTGTTTTTACCTCTTCGAACTGTCTGTGGGCCAAAAACTTTGACGACCCCGTTACCGAGGCCGAAGAACCAAACCCCATCGAAATCTACGGCAAGTCCAAGCTGGAAGGCGAAAAAATCCTTTTCGCCCATAAGGACAAGCTGAATTCCGTTATCTTCCGCTGCCCCACTATTATGGACGAAGGCAGGCTCGGGCTGCTTTCTATCCTTTTCGAATTCATTGACGAAAATCGAAAACTTTGGATGGTAGGCGACGGCAACAACCGTTACCAGTTCATCTATGCAAAAGACTTGGCCAACGCCTGCGAACTCGCCTTGAACTACCAAGGAACCACCGTGTTCAACATTGGTTCCGACAACGTGAAAACCTTCAACGAAGTCTATAGTTACGTCATTGAGCACGGCAAATCCAAATCCAAGCTGGCCCATTTCCCCAAGTGGTTCATTATCCCCTGTATGCAAATCGCAAGCAAACTGGGCATTTCTCCGCTGGGCCCTTACCAGTACAAGATGATTGCCAGCACGTTTGTTTTTGACACTTCCAAGATCAAAAAAGAACTTGGATTCCAGCCCACAAAAACCAACGAGGAAATGCTCCTGCGGGCCTACGAGTTCTACCACCAGAACCGTAAGACCATCGAACACCGCACCAACGTTTCGGCACACAATGAATGTGCCAAGATGGGAGTCATCCGCCTGCTAAAGTGGCTATCCTAAACCGCTTCCGTAAAAAAACGCAGATACTAGCCGCGTCATGCTTTCGTGGTCCTTGATCGCGATCATCTCGCGAACACTGTGCATGCTGAGCATGGGTTCGCCAATGTCCACCGTGGGTATTCCAAGTGCAGCGGAAACTGCCGGACCCACAGTAGAGCCACAGGGCATGTCGTTCCGCATCACAAAGGTCTGGAACGGGATACTGGCCTTTTCGCAAAGCAGTTTGAACTGGGCGTTAGAAAACACGTCACTGGCGTAACGCTTTTGTGAATTTGTCTTCAATACCACACCCTGACCTAAAATCGGTGCGTGGTTCGCGTCGTGCTTTTGTGGGAAGCTGGGGTGTGCCGCATGTGCCATGTCAATGGAAAGGGCCAAGCTAGAAGACATCCTGTCAACGTTATCCTGAAAAAGCAAAGCGCCCGAAGGGTCCAGGTCCGCTACAAGCGAATCCAACACGATTTTCAGGAAGTTGCCGGCGGCCCCTTCCCTAGTGACGGAGCCCACTTCCTCGTTATTGAAAAATGCCGCCACCACAAAGTCCTTCTTGGTGGCGGGGACCTGCACAAGTGCTTCCGCCACCGCATGGCAGCTACTCAAGTTGTCCAGCCGGCCCGAATAAATCCATTCGTCTTCCAGGCCGCCCCTTTGTGCGAGCTGGGCATCGAACAGCTGCACGTCAAAATCCAAGAGCCTTCCGCCTGTAGGGATTTCCCGCTGGAGCACGTCGGTAAACTTTGCACCAACATTTGCCGTCCACAGGGCGTTCAGGTCTGTCTGCGGGTTTACCTTGAGGCCCTCCTGATTCACGCCCCGATTCAAGTGGACCGCCAACTGCGGGATGCGGACTAACTTGTTGCCCCGGAACAACTTAGTCTGGACTTTACCGTCCAGTTCATAAGCCAAAAGACCTGCATAACCCAAGTCACGGTCCAGCCAGCTAGTATAAATGGGGCTGCCGTAGATTTCGGGGTGGAGCGTCTGGATTCCTGCCGCGGCGGCGCCCGGATTCGGGGTAATCTTCAAGGCAGGAAAGTCCGTATGGGAAAGCGCAACCCTAAACTTGGAATCGCCACAAGCCTCCCGGGGGGTCCGCACCGCAATTAGGGCGCCGCCCCGTTCAAAAAGCTTTATCCCAGCCCCCGCTGGCTCCAAAATCCGCTTCAGACTCTGGACCGTATGGTAGGGCGTTACCGATTCGTTCAAAAATTCAAGGAAGTTCATAAATACTCCTTTTTGCTGTTTTAAGATAGAAAACGGCATTGCAAGACCCCTTTTTATTTATATTTCCTGCCATGAAGTTAAAGCCCATCAAGCAGATAAACTGGATGGAGATGTCCGGCCTTTTGGTCGGAGTGTTCTTCACCGTGGCTGTGATGATATTTGGGCTGGTACTCTACACCAAGCTTTTTACCAGCGGGATGATCGGCGTGGAGGAATATAAACTCCACAGCACCTTCGACAAGGCCTTGGGCCTAAGACCGGGAACCCGTGTCCAGATAAGCGGCGTGGACGTGGGCCAGATTTCCGACATGAAAATCCAGGGCGACGGCGTCTACATGGAATTTACCCTCCGCAAGCAGTTCCAGGAGTGGATTACCGACAGCGCCCAGGTTTATGCCATCCGTGACCAGAACCTGATTTCGGCCCGTGTGGTCACCATCGAGGCCCACCGGGGCAAAGGTAGAGTTCTGCAAGATGGAGACTACCTGCCGCCAGGCAAGGCACAAGACATTGAGACCGTGCTAGAAACCGCCAACGAAATCTTGGGCCGCGTGAACCTTTTGATCGATGCCGCCGACACGCTGGTAGGGATGGCCATGGACACAGGAACCACCATCGGTGCCCTGTTTGGTTCCAGGGCGTTGTACGACAACATCAACAGACAGTTAATCCGCTTGGACCATATTACCCTCAGCGGCTCCAAGGCCATCCAGCAGATGTCCATCCTTATGGACACCTTACAAAACTCTATGCCGCCCCTGCTGAACCGTTTCGACATGGTGGCAAGCGATGTTTCCAGCATGATGGCCGAACTCAAGCCCCTACCCCAGAAGGTGGACGGGCTCTTAGGAAAAGTGGACGGCATGATGGGAAAAGTGGACGGCACTTTCGAGCGTGTAGACGGACTGCTCAACGAGGTAGGCCAAGTCACGTCGGGACTTTCGGACTTTATGGAATCTACGGAACAGACTCTGCAAAGCGCAGACGACTTGATGGCAGGCATATCGAACATGTGGATTGTCCGCCGCTCCATGCCTAACAAGGATTCCGTGCCCTTTATAGTGGAGACCTTATGGTAGTGCGTAAGTTCTTCATGGCGGCAACACTATCTTTGGCAACCCTAGCCAGCGCTTCGGATTCCGGAGTGTACTCCTACCGTGCCCAACGTTCCCTTGACAACGGGAAGTTCGCCAAGGGATACAGCCAGTTGGAAAAGGCCCTCCTTGCCAGCCGCAAGGAATCGGACCTGCTGTCAGAAGGCCGTGTCCTTATCGCCATGGCGCAAATCCGCACCATGAGCCTGGATCTGGATCTGGCAGACTCCCTGTTGTCCATTGTCCGTGAAAACGAACTGGACGACAACACCAAGGTTCAACTGGCCAAAACAAAGATGGCCCTCCTGAACGCACGGGAAAAATTCAAAGAAGCCGCCTCTATCTGTAACGGAACCAACGAGAAGGTCGTGAAGGAAGCCGACGAAAACACCCAGGCCGCCTTTTTCGGGGAATGCGCCATTGCAAAAGCAGCCACACGCGATGAAAGCGGTGCGCAGGAAGCCCTTAAAATGGCAGGGAAAAGGTCCGACAAGAAGGGAGGCTTTTACGCCTTTACCGCCGCCCGCATGGCGGACCTGACGGGAGATTCCGAAGCGGACTCCCTGTACAAGGTCGCCCTGGACAAGGCCATCAAGGCAAACAAGCCCTACAACGCGGCCACGGTGCTCTATTACCGTTCCATGCTCAAGACTACCCCCAAAAAAGAGGTGGAAGACTTGAAGCTCCGCTGCAAGAACGCCTTTGAACTGATGGGACTGCCCAACAATTCTAAGCGTTGCCAGTAACGTTTAAATTTTGGATTTAAGACAAACTACTGCATCACAGTAGCAGTTGTGTCCGCCACAATAGCGGCAGTGGTGTCTGCGACCACCGCAGTAGTGTCAACAACAGGTTCTTCCACCTTCTTCAAAGAAAGCAATGAACGGAAAGCCTGCTGGGGATGTACCTGACCATCTACAAAAAGGTCGATAGTGTTTTTCACCTGGTTGAACACCGAGGAATCGGCAGCGGTCTGCCGAGAGCGGTAGCCAAGAATTCTATAGGTCTTGTTGTAGAAACTGCCCTTGAACTTTTTGAACTTCGGTTGCATCAAATCGTTCAGCACCATTTCCAACGCCGTTTCCGTGGGCTCCTGGTCCAGTTCAAAAGTCCTGTATATCATACGAATGTGGTCGGGTATGGTAGTGTCAGGGCTATCAAAGTAGGGGCGCATCACATCGGCGGCATCTGCCTTGTTGGCGTAAGGGCCTCTGGACAGGCGCAGGGCCAGCGACACCGCAATCCTCCACTGTTCTGGATAATGCTGCAAGGCACGCCTCAAAACGATAAAGTCCGTAGTGTCCTTGGAATCCATGGAGGTAACGCCACTGACAAAGTAATAGGGCGTGTAGAAAAGGGAGTCTAGTTCCGTGCAAAGGTTGGCCACATGGCTCAAGTAGGCGTACTCCTTACCGGACAAATAGCTTTCACCCAGCTCTGTCAGCCCCTTGATCCAGAAGAGTCCTGCGACAGAGGCATCATTGCCTGCCGCGATGTACTTTACCGAAGAAGCCTTGGGCAAAAAGGATTCGTCGAAGTTAGTCCCGGGAAGATCCGGGGCCTGACGAAACGCCAATGCCACTACTGCAACGGCAAAGATTAGGACAACTAGATAACGCATGCCTCGGCCAATTTTTCAAGTGCGTCTACGCAGTCGTTTGCAAAGTTTGCCGGGTTCCCCGTACGCTGGTAGGCAAAGTTCAAGCCACTGCTGCTGTTGAGCACGTGGAACTTCCGCTTGCCGCCGCCGTTGGCAATAGCCGTCAGCACCGTCTTGGCGTCGCCGCCCTGACCGCCCGGCACGCCGGGAATGGACACACCAGGAATCAAGAAAGGAATCTCGTGCTTGCTGGCAACGGTGTAAGCCGTAATCTTTTCCAGTTCTTCGGGGTGAGTCGCGCCCACAACAGCACCTAAATAGCCCTGCTCGCCATCCCATTCCATAATCTTGTCCGCAACGGAATAGAAGGCTTCCGCCTTGTCACGGGGATCATCGCTACGAACCACGGGCAAGTCCTGAAAATCGTGAGCACCCTTGTTGCTGGTGCGGAGCAAAACGTATGCACCGTGAACACTGTCGGCACTGTTTCCTGCATTTTCGCGGATAAAGGGACCCACGGAATCGGCACCCATCCAAGGGGAAACCGTAACGGCATGGGCCTTGTAAACATCGTAAGCCGCAGTGGCATAGGCGGCACTGGACTTGCCAATATCGCCACGCTTGGCATCCAGAATCACGGGGATTCCTTCCCTACTGTAATCGGCAATCAGCTGTTGCAATACCAGCAGAGCCTGCACACTCACGCATTCGTAATAGGCACTATTGGGCTTCACCACAGCGGGTTTTATATTACGACCAATACAGCGCTCCAGAATGTCAGAGTAAAAACGCTTGATCTTTTCCTCGGCACTGGACTCGTTACAGCACGGGTCAATCAGTTTCAGCACCGGGTCCATGCCCAGGCAAATGGGGTTGCCGCACTTGGCTATACGCTGTTCCAGGAGCTCGTGAAAGTTCATTACTTCAGCTCCTCTTGAATCTGGGCGGCCTCGTAGCTCAAGATGCCGTGTGCGACGGCCACATTCAAGGATTCCAGTTCGCTGCTCATGGGAATCTTCACCGTCTCGTCGGCAAGTTCAATAAAGTAGGGATTGGTGCCTGCACCTTCGTTACCCACCAGGAAGGCCATCTTGCGGAGCTTGCGGGCAGGAATTTCACGGAGGCTCTGCTTGGCATGCAAATCCGTGGCAATGATGGTGTAGCCCTTGCTGCGGAGGAAGTTAATTTGTTCCACCAAATCCAAATCGAATTCAAAAGGCACACGCAAGAACGTGCCCGAAGAGCCACGGACCACCTTGGGGTTGAAGGGGCTCACGGTGCCACGACCCAAAATCATGCCGTTGGAACCAAAGCCCAGGCTGGTGCGGAACAGCGTTCCCAAGTTACCCGGATCCTGCACGGCGTCTACCAAGGTAAGCACGCTACGGCTGGAGTCATACACCGGCTTGGTGTTGGCGATACGGCACTGGGCGATAATGCCCTGGGGCGTGACCGTAGAAGAAATCTGCTTCATCTGGTCGGCCGGAAGTTCGTGAAGCGTAATCTTTGCTTCCTTGATGGCATCCAGCAAGTTCTGGTCGCTAAAGCCTTCCACCGCATAGATGGAGATGATGATTTCGCGATGGTGCTGCACCAGCTCGTTCACCACGTGGATGCCTTCGCCCAGGAAGCAGCCTTCCCGTTCGCGGCCCTTTTCCGTAGTAAGGGCCAGCAACTTCTTGAACCAAGGCGGATTGGCTCCCGCCTCTTGGACTTCGGCCTGGGCCACACGGGACTCCAATACGGATTCGTCTAAAGAATCATCTGCACCGATTTCAGCCTTGGGTTCCGGACGCTGGCGGTAAATGGGGGACGAAACACCACGGCCAAAAGGCTTGTCGCCAAAACGGCGGCGACCGCCTTCGGAGCCCCTGCGGTCCCGATCAAAAGGTTTGCGGTCTCGGTCGAAGGGCCTACGCTCGCGGTCAAAAGGCCTGCGTTCACGGTCAAAACGGCGGTCGCCGCTGCGACCTTCCCGAGAGAAACCTTCCCCACGGGGACCACGGTCAAACTTCTTCTCGTCCCGTCCGCCTTCTTCACGACGGGGACGGCGTTCGCGACTCTCGCTAATGCCGAACTTGCGGTCCAGTGTTTTCCTTATGGTACGCGGTGCCTTGTTTTCTTCGCTCATAATTTTTCCATGATTTGTTTAGCGACGGATTCCCCGTCAATTTTCAAAAGCTTGAACAGTGCGGGAATTTCCCCCTGTTCCACAAAATGGTCCGGCAGTCCAAACCGCATCAAGCGTTTGTCTGTATAGCCCAAGTCCATCAGGAGTTCACCCACGGCAGAACCGTAACCGCCCACCAGGGTATTGTCTTCCAGAGTCACGATGACCTTGTGGCTGTCGAACAAACCGCGATAGGCTTCCGTGTCCAAGGGTCTTACCACTCGGGCATCCACCAACGTGGGCTTGTGTCCGGCGGCACGCAACACTTCTGCAGTCTTCTTGAGTTCGTTGGTCATGAACCCGGCGCCCAAAAGCAGGATGTCGCTTCCCTGCTCCAGAACCTTCGGAAGCTTCACGTCCACCTTCTCGGGAGCAGGCTGCAACTGTTCGGCCAGGGCCGTCCCACGGGGGTAGCGGATGGCCACGGGACCTTCCATATCGATGGAGGCCGTCAGCATGTCCCTCAGTTCGTTCTCGTCACTGGGGGCGAGCACCGTCATTCCCGGAACCGTCCGGAGGAACGACAGGTCAAAGGCACCATGATGGGTGGGGCCGTCGGCCCCCACAAGTCCTGCACGGTCCAGCACGAACACCACATGCAGGTTCTGCAGGGCCACATCGTGCATAATCTGGTCGTAGGCCCGCTGCATAAAGCTGGAATAGATGGCAACCACGGGAACCACGCCATCGCAGGCCAGACCCGCGGCAAAGGTCACCGCATGTTCCTCGGCAATGCCCACGTCAATCACGCGGTCCGGCAGTTCCTTGGCCACAATGTCCAGGCCGCAGCCCGTAGGCATGGCTGCCGTGATTCCGATAATCCGCTTGTCCTTCTTGGCCAGCTCCAGCAAGGTCTTTCCAAACACGCTGGTAAGGGAGGGGTTCTTGCTCCCCGGGGCGAGCGGAAGCCCGCTTTCCGGGTCAAAGGGGCCCGTACCATGGAACTTGGTGGGGTTCTGCTCAGCGGCGTTCAAGCCCCGGCCCTTTTCCGTAAGCACGTGGACAATGCAAGGTCCAGGCTGGCTCTTGACCCTTTCCAAGATCATGATAAGTTCATTGATGTCGTGACCGTCGATGGGTCCAAAATAGCGGACCCCCAAGTCCTCAAAGAAGGTTCCCGGCTTTACCGCATTCTTGGCGGCGTTTTCCACCTGCAGGAACAAATCACGGAATCGGCTACCCAGCACACCAGGAAGACGAGTCATAAGGCGGTCCAGGTCGGAACGCATCTTGTTGTAGACCGGGTCCGAAATCACTCGGTTCAAGTACTTGCTGAACCCACCCACGTTGGGGGCAATGCTCATCTTGTTGTCGTTCAAGATGATGGTCATGTTCTGCTTCGAAAGGCCCGCGTTGTTAAGGGCCTCAAAAGCCATGCCACCGGTCATGGAGCCGTCACCGATGACCGCCACCACATTGTTCTTGCGGTCAAAGTGGTTCCGGGCCGCCGCAAAACCCAAGGCCGCCGAAATAGAGGTGGTGGCGTGCCCTGCCCCAAAACAGTCGTACTCGCTCTCGTTCCTTTTCAGGAACCCAGATATGCCGCCCTGCTGGCGGAGGGTTCCAAAGCGGTCGTAACGGCCGGTCAAAAGTTTATGTACGTAAGCCTGATGGCCCACGTCCCACACGATCTTGTCTTCGGGGGCGTTATAAACGTAGTGGAGGGCAATGGTCAGCTCCACCACGCCCAAACTGGAGGCCAGGTGACCGCCATGCTTGGCTACCTGCCCGATAATAGTTTCCCGCACCTGGGCGGCCAGGCCATAAAGTTCTTCCACAGAACAATGCTTTATGTCCTGGGGGGTCTTTACGTCTTTAAGTTCCATCACTTGACTCGGGTAATAATGAATGCGGCCATGGCGCGGAGGATGCTGGTGTCGCAAGAAAGGCTGTCCAGCACGCGGACGGACTGCTCGTACAGTTCACGGGCCTTCTCCCTGGATTTATCCAGCCCCACCACAGAGGGATAGGTGGCCTTGCCTTTTTCCACGTCGGAACCGGCGTCCTTACCCAGTTCTTCCGTAGTGGACACAATGTCCAGAATATCGTCCACAATTTGGAAAGCAAGCCCGATGGCCCGACCGTACTCCCGAATGACCTGGATGTCCTTTTCGGGGGCCCCAGCAAGCATGGCTCCCACTTGGAGTGCCGCCTCGATAAGGGCTGCCGTCTTGTGGTAGTGGATGTAGTCCACCGTTTCCAGGTCTACGGCCTTGCCTTCACACTCAATGTCGATCATTTCACCACCAATCAGGCCGTAAGTGCTGAGCAGGTGTGCCAAAACTTCAATGGCGGGGGCATTGCCCGTCTTGCCCATCAGTTCAAAGGCCCGTACGCACAGGGCATCGCCAGCCATAACGGCGGTGGCTTCCCCAAACTGCTTGTGGCTGGTGGGCTTTCCCCGGCGGAAATCGTCATTGTCGATGCAGGGCAGGTCATCGTGAATCAAGGAGAAGGTGTGTATCATCTCCAGGGCGCTCATGGCATAATGGACCTGGTCACCCTTGCCACCGAACATATCGAAGGTGGCCTTGACCAAGGCAGGACGCAAGCGCTTGCCGCCGGCAAACATGGAATAACGCATGGCCTCGTGCAGGCGCTGGGGGCGGTCCGTAACCGGAGGGAGGTGCATATCAAAAAGCTTTTCCGCTTCCACGGAAACCGTGGCCAAATAATCCTGGGCAATAGCCGCTTCTTTCTCTATAGACTGCATACGCTCCAAAGATACTTAATTACAGGTGCACAGAGCCACCAAACAGGACCGGGGCGACTTGGAAATCGCCCCAAAAAGCCCTATTTAGCGGAATTAACCGGTGCATGAAACCGCAAGGTTCCCTTTTTGTTTAGTGGAAAGGTTATGCTACCAGCAATTGCTTGATATCGTGAAAGTACTACCGTCGGGGATACTCATGTAAAGTGTTCCGCGAATTTGGCCTGAACTCCCCCAGTTTCCGGCTACTGTTCCATCAAGAATCCAGTCTGCCCAGGAATTTGAAGATGCACTTACCCCGCAAGTTTTAGTGTTCACGAATTTGATCTTCCCGGTGTATGTCCCCGCAGCAGTTTCTTCTACATAATCCGCAGGGTCTTCCACGGTCAATGTAGCTTCACACGCTTGGTTACTTCCATAAGAGAGCGTAACAGGATACTCGCCGGGGTCATCGGGAGCCACCAACGAGATGGCTGCATTGTTGCTGGGCAAAAGCGTTACGTCTTCCGTGGTTCCGTTGAAGGCATAGGTCATGCCGATGGAACCTGTGAAACTGGAATTTCCGGGCTTGAAGTAAGCAGTCTGTCCAGGAAGAACGTTAATGGAACTGCTGCTTACTGCACTAGAGGTTTTTCCCAAGTTGCAACTGGGCTTCGGATAATCCACAGTCAGGGTTGCAGAACAGGCCTGGTTGTTGCCATGTTTCAGGGTAACCGGATACGTACCCAAATCTTCAGGAGCGGTCAACGATATGGCATCATTGTTGCTGGGCAACAGGGTAATATCCTCTGAACTCCCGTTGAAGGTGTAGGTCATGCCAATCTCCCCTACAAAGCTAGTGTTTCCAGGCTTGAAGTAGAAGGTTTCCCCAGGGATTGCCGTGTAGGAAGCGCTACTTGGGCTAGTACTGTTCCCTATGTTGCAACTGGGCTTCGGGTAGTCCACCGTCAGCGTGGCCGTACACATGGTTTCCCCACCGTCAGAAAGGGTAATGGGGTAGGTTCCGAACGCAGCGGGAGCTTCCAGCTGTGTGGAGGAATTGCTGGTGGGCTTGACATTTATGGTTTGTGTTCCATTGTTAAACGAGAGACTCATGTCCTTTGCACTAGAGATATTGGAATTGCCCGGCATAAAGTAGAAGGGCTGCCCGGGAATGGCGGTATAGGAAGAGCCGCTGGGGTTTGAACCTCCGCCAATGTTGCAACTGGGCTTTTGAAGGCTTACGTTGTAATTGACGGAGCACACAGTATTGCCTTTGTAATCCAGTCTGTAGGTGTAGTCACCCACCACCGTCGGCAAAGAAACCGTCTTCCACGGAGAAGGGTTATAATAGGCGTTGATGGAGAGGTTCTCACCAACAACTTCGTCGTTCCGGTACATCGTCACGCTTATGTTTTGTCCAATGGCATTCGCATCCCAGCCGCTGAACGAGCCAAGGGAGAATCCGCCGGTACTCTTATTTATGGTACATGTAGTCGTAATCTTCGGCCAGGACGTCGTCAGCGTGGCTGAACATACCTCTTCTCCATCCACAGAAAGGGTATAGGGGAATGTTCCAACATCGGAGGGAGCCGTCAAGGAAGTCGCCGAATTGTTGGTGCCATTAGTGACAGAAATGGTCTTGGAAGAACCGCCACCGGCCAGAGTCATGCTCATGGTTCCAGTAACGCCCGTTACATTGCCAGGTTTAAAGTAGAATGATTTTCCAGGAGTAAGACTTAAAGAGGTCTTATTTGCATCGTAATCATGTTCACCCACATAGCATGCGGCCCCCGGCATCTCTGATGCCGTCACCGTGGCACAGGAGGGACTCATGGTTTCACCATCGCTATTGGTGACGGTCACCTTCGGAGCATGGGAACCTACGGTGCTAATGGTCATGCTGGCAGATGTCTCAGTTCCCGAAGCACCTCCGCTCCACGCGTAGGTAAAGGGTCCTGCACCAGAGCATCCGCTAACAGTCCATGTTACATCCTTGGGCTTGGAAGAAGACACCACGACAGACGTTGCCGTCGCTGAACAGGTACATCCCGTCACCTTTATACCCGTCACCGTGACAGGAGTAGTGCATTTAACCGTTTTCTCGGTATCCAACCCCTTGTTTATGGTCACGGAAGCACCGTACGAGCCCTTTGCTTCATAACTTACACTAGGCGTAGCGTCCTTGCTGGTCGTAATGGAACTACCCTCGTCAAAAGTCCAGTCATAACTTTCGATGGTCAGGTTGGAATTCAACGACACGTATTTCCAGGTTACGGAACCGCCCCTTTCAACGCTGGTGGGAGTCGCATTGCAAGCCCCGTTGAGTATGGAGGAGCCCTTGGAGGAAGAGGAAACAATGGTCGATCCGGACGAAGCGATACTGGCGCTGGAGACCGCCGTGCTATCGTTGGATCCTGCCGAAGACGAAATATTCGGCTGGACCGATCCCGAACTGGCAATTATCGGGCCCTTCGTGGAAGACGAAGAGGCGCCCTCTTCGGAGGTCGTGTCAGCAGCAACAGAAGAACTGCTTTCTTCCTCTACGGGCAAGTCCTTGCCATCCGCTTTTTCCATGGCGGCCTTACATGCAGGATCTTCCTGGCAATCGGCCATGGCTCCCTTCACCAGGGACTTCATTCCATCTTCATTAAACGAGCCATAGTTCAACAAGGCGAGATCGTCTTCGCCACCCTTGGGCTCGATCGGATTGCTACAGGCGAAAAACGCCATAGCAAAAAGCGCAGATAGCGCTGTAAACCACACCCATTTCATACCCAACCTCATCCTATTATGTAACATTTAATATACATTCTTTCCTTGCAAATGTTGCATTTTTTTTACCCTCCCTGCTATTTTTTCATTTTTTCGTGCAAAAAACACCCCTTTTTTGTCTTTTTGGAGGTAGATTAAGAATAGGAGGTTCCTATGACTACTATTCCGAGTTTCTGGTTCCTGGTTCCTGTCGCCGCCCTGTTTGCCCTGGGAATGGCGTTCCTCTTTTACAAGAACATGAAAAAAGCCCCCGATGGCAACCACAAAATGAAGGCCATCGCCCACTTTGTGCGGGTAGGGGCATTCGCCTACCTGAGGCAACAATACAAGACCGTGTCCATCGTGTTCGCGGTCCTGTTCGTGATATTCATCGTGCTGGCCGTCCTCAAGATTCAAAATCCCTTTGTGCCGGTGGCATTCCTGACAGGCGGTTTCTTTAGTGGGCTCTGCGGTTTCTTGGGAATGAAAACCGCCACCTACGCCAGCTCCAGAACCGCCCAAGGCGCCATGACCAGCCTGAATCGCGGGCTTACCATCGCCTTCCGCAGCGGTGCCGTCATGGGCCTTGTGGTGGTGGGCTTTGGACTGCTAGACATTTCCGCCTGGTTTTTGCTGCTGAACTACATCTACGACCATAACGTTTTCGGCTTTGGCGCCGATATTGCAAACAAATTAGCATTAGGCGGATGGAGCGAATCCCTTTTGCAAAATGACGTATGGCTCCACGGCAAGATGGTGGAAATCACCACCACCATGCTGACCTTCGGCATGGGTGCCTCCCTGCAGGCCCTGTTTGCCCGCGTGGGCGGCGGCATTTACACCAAGGCCGCCGACGTAGGCGCCGACCTGGTGGGTAAAGTAGAGGCGGGCATTCCCGAAGATGACCCCAGGAACCCAGCCACCATCGCCGATAATGTAGGCGACAACGTAGGCGACGTGGCCGGCATGGGCGCCGACCTTTACGAATCCTATTGCGGTTCCATCTTGGCCACGGCGGCCTTGGGAGCGGCACTCCCCGGCGGGCTCAACTACGTGATTGCCCCCATGGTGGTGGCCGCCATCGGAATCGTGCTTTCTGTCATCGGCATCTTCATGGTGCGCACCAAGGAGAACGCCACCACCAAGAACCTGCTGCATTCCCTGCTTACGGGAACGCTGGGTTCCTCGGTAATGATCCTCATTGCGCTCCTAGTACTGGTGAAACTCGGCCTCATCGACTTCGGCATTTTTGGTTCCGTACTTTCGGGACTTGCAGCTGGCGTACTTATCGGGCAGTTTACGGAATACTACACCTCCGACGCCTACAAGCCTACCAGAGGCATTGCTGGGCAGGCCAAACTGGGTGCCGCCACCACCATCATCGACGGCATTTCCGTGGGCATGTTCTCCACCGGACTCCCCGTGGTGACCATCGTCATTGGCATCATTGCCGCCTTCGGTTGTTCCGGCGGGTTCGAGAACATGGGCATGGGCCTTTACGGCGTGGGCTTTGCCGCCGTGGGCATGCTGAGCACCTTGGGCATTACCCTTGCTACCGATGCATTCGGCCCCATCGCCGACAATGCTGGCGGTAACGCAGAAATGGCGGGCCTGGACGCCTCCGTCCGCGAAAAGACCGATGAACTGGACATGCTGGGCAACACCACCGCCGCCACCGGCAAGGGATTCGCCATCGGTTCTGCCGCCCTTACCGCCATGGCGTTGCTGGCCTCTTATGTAGAGGAAATCAAGATATGGATTGGCCACCTGGCCTCTGGCGCAAAGGGCCTGTGGACCGTCGGGGGCACCACCTTTGCCAACCACAGTCAAGACTTGGTAAACGCCGTAGCCAACATAGACGGTGCAAAGATTCTGGATGACGGAAACCGTGCTATTTCTGCCAGCGGAGAACTGATTGGACTTGTGGCCAGCAAGGCCAACTATGTGGACTTCATGAATATATACAACTTAAACCTGATGAACCCGCTGCTGCTGGGCGGCATATTCATTGGCGCCATGATGGCCTTTGTGTTCTGCGCCCTGACCATCAAGGCCGTAGGCCGTGCCGCCAGCGCCATGGTAGAGGAAGTCCGCCGTCAGTTCCGGGAAATTCCTGGAATCATGGAAGGCACCTCCCAGCCGGATTACGCCCGCTGCGTGGAGATTTCCACCGTAGGTGCCCAGCACGAAATGATCATCCCCTCACTGCTGGCGGTAGTAGTTCCCGTAGTGGTAGGGCTGTTCATGGGTGTAGCTGGCGTGTTCGGGCTTTTGGTTGGCGGACTTGCGGGTGGGTTTGCCCTTGCCACCATGCTGAATAACGCAGGCGGCGCCTGGGACAACGCCAAGAAGTTCGTAGAGAAGGGTAACTATGGTGGCAAGGGGTCCGACACCCACAAGTCCGCCGTAGTAGGCGACACCGTAGGCGACCCCTTTAAGGATACCGCAGGGCCTTCCCTGAATATCCTTATCAAGCTCATGACTATGGTGAGCGTGGTATTTGCAGGAGTGATTGTCCGCTTTGGCGGATTCCTGTTCTAAATGTCAGACCTTAGTTTTTGGCTTCCCGCTTGAAGGTCGCGCTAGTGACCCGGTTACGGCCACCTTCCTTGGAGGCGTACAGAGCCTTGTCTGCGCGGTCAAACAAGCGCTTGGGATCTTCGCCCGCCACCATTTCGGCAATACCGAAGGAGCAGGTCACCTGCTGTTGCTTGATGAGCTGGGCGCTCTCGATAGCGACACGCAATTTTTCTGCCAGGAACTGGGCGTTCTGGATGGGCGTGTCACCGCAAAGGATCACGAACTCTTCGCCGCCCCAACGGACCAAGGCGTCGGTGTTACGAATCTTGCCCTGAATCAGCTTGGTCAAGTTCACCAGCACCTCGTCGCCCACATTGTGGCCCCAAGTATCGTTCACTTCCTTGAAGTGGTCAATGTCCAGAATTACAAAGGAAACTGGGCTGCCGTTCTTCACCAGGTTTTCCTGTTCACGCAAAAGCACGCTACTAAAGCCGGCACGGTTGAGGCAACCCGTAAGGGGATCTTCCTTGCTAGACTTTTCGTATTCGCTCTTTTCAATTTCCAAGGCGCGGAGGTTCTTTTCCAGTTCTTCACGCTTCTTCTTGTTGGCGGCGCGTTCGCGGCTGTAGTCAAAGAAGCGGATGATAAGGATAATCAAGAAGGTCACGAACCAAATGGCCACGATAATGGTCACCAGGTCCAGCTTGGCAATCTTTTTGCCCTTGAAGCAAAGACCCTTGATTTCCATGGTGCCGTAGCCCAAGGGAGCGCTGGTGCCCGTCTGGATTTCGATAAGGGGCACGTTGGACATGTCTACGCGGGCCTTATGGACGTTGATCTCGTTCTGGGCCACCCACCAGCTAGCCACGCGGAATTCCTGCGGCACAAAGACCGCCGGATAGGTCTCTTCTAGCGGGAAAAATTCCACTTCGTTGAACTTTAAGGAGCCTTCGTCACCTTCGCGGTAGAACGCGGCATCATAGCTGCGCATGTACAGGCGGACTGTGCCCTCGCCACGGGGTTTGACCCACACAAAAATGCTGTCGTAATGGGAAAGGTCCCAACCCTTGGTCTTGCCGTCACCCAACAAAATCTTGATGCCAGCATAGGGGTACGGGTAACCTTCTTTCAATTCATAGTCCACCACCACGGAAGAATCCGTACGCATAAGCTTAATGGCAGAGGAACCGCCATCAGTGGAGTCCGTCTGGGCAATCAGGTAAGGATAATCCGCCAGATTGAGGAACTTAATGTCGTTTAAACCATTCTGGTAGGCAAAAAGGGCAATAACCGTCGCAGCCAACAGCACAAAGATCAGGATGTTCATCCTGAACAGTGCGTAGATTTTTTCCATAATCCAAGACATCGTCGTTATTCCATTTCTCCCATCGTAAGAATAATACAAAACTACTGTGTTAAAGTGTTTTTACCGACTTAAAAATCCCCCTAAACGCCCCACCAAGAACCGCAGAGTGCTAGCCAGTTCTTCTTGGGAGTGGGCCGACGGATGTCCGTGGAGTGCCGTGTTTTCTGTAAACACCAGTTTATATTCCAAGTCTTTGTGACCTAGAGCCTTCTGTTCCTCATAGACTTGCTGCACCGCAGGGGTCATGGCGTCGTCGGGCCAGGTTTTGGTGGAAACCAACAGGAACTTTACGCCAGGGTGGAGTTTCCGCAACTTGTCCAGCAGGGCGGCATAGGCCTTCTTGTATTCCTTGGGGTCGGCATGGGGAGGGTCCCCCTGAAAATCGTTGATGCCCACAAAAATGACCACTACCTGAGGATGGAAGGATTCAAAGTTCCAAAGAGCGGACTTGCCCCCCTGTTCCATGACGCCAAAAACGGTGTAGTCATAAAGCGTGCTCAAAGTCCAATCCGGCACAATCCCGGCGTAATTGCGGACCAGGCCACGACCGCTTACCGCGTTAATCTGGAAGTCGGCCTTGTAACCGTCTGCCAGCAAAAAAGCATAACCGCGGGAAGCGTCCGTCTTTTCGAAGGGCGTACCGTCTTCGGGACCGCTGGCCTCGTTGCCGTAACCTACGGTGTAGGAGTCCCCGATAAATTCGATGCGACGGTTAGAGGGCTTGGGAGCGGGACCAAAGGAGCCGCCCTTGCCCAAGTCGATACCATACACGCAAACCTTTCCGGGGTTGGACTCGCTGATTTTTATCAGGCGGAACTGGTGGGGTTTGCCATCACCTCCAGCCTTGACCTTGTAGGCCTTACGCTCATTGGCGGTGAAATAAGAACTGGGCTTGCCGTCCATATCCAGGCGGTAACGGGCCTCCCCTTCCAGGTCAAAAGAAATTTCCGAAGCGAAAGCGTTAAACTGGACCATGACTCCAGGTGCACTGGCACACAGGCAATCGGCAGACACCTCCCAACGGCCTGTCAAAAGGACATGGGACAAAAGCGGATTGGTCATAACAGATTCTCCATAGGCCGCAGCCACAAGCCACGCCACCATCATCAACGTGCCCCTCGTAAGGCTGTGATTTTTATTGGCATTCATATTCAGTTTCACAATATAAAAAAACTGGTTCTGTTGGCACCTATTTTCTGCAATGTTTCAAAAATATTGCAAATAAACTCGCAAGGTTGATTATCTATATTCTTTTTATGCTCAAACGGGTTCGCTTATCGTGGATTACCCTGTCCCTGCTCTGCTGTGGGGCACTACTTGGCGTGCCCACGCATGCCGCAGGCGATGCACCTACACCCGGTTCCGAAGGCGACACCCTGACTAAAGAAGACAGGCGCATGGCCTACCTGGTGTACAAACTTTTGGACAAGAACGGGAAAATAAAGGGAGCCAACCTGAAACGGGGCGAAAAACTCTTTTACCAAAACTGCAGGGGCTGTCACGGAGTAGATGGGCACCGTATCGACTTTACCCCAAACGAGCAACAATCCACCTATATGGGGCAAAGGGCACGGGAAGACATGCCCACCTTCTGGTACCAAATGAATTTTGGGGACGAAACCCGAGAGGGCATGGAACCCTTCTACGACGAAATCGAGCTAGACGAGATGGTGGACATCGCAGGCTACGCACAAACGCTGCCTTAGACACAGGCTGTGCCAAATTCCACAAATTTAGACAGTCTTTTTCTGCATGACCTTCACTTCTTGAATGAAGGAAAGGTGTAAGGGGTAGTTGGTCTCGCTGCCCGCTTCCTGGATATCCGCATTGAAGGGTGCCTTGGACAGGTGCAGGGAATGGACGTAGAAGGTGATTTCCCGCATCTTGTCGGAACGCTTTTCGGGATCCTTCACCTGGGCACCCAACATGGTGCCGGTCATCTTGGCATAGCGCAGGACTTTTACCAAATCGAAGGTGTCCAGCTTGTGGTACTGGCTACCGTACTTGGTGGCGTCCAACGAGGACTGCAGCGAAGATTCGTCCTTGCCGCCCTTGAGCTCGTAATCCGGAGTCTTGGCGTCGTAATGGGGAATGCAGAATTCCTTACGCCACTCTTCCATAGGAGCGCGCAACCCACCCTCGGCAGAGTGGCCCGCATTGGGGCAGAACCCGAAACCTTCCAAAATTCCAAACACGTTGGATTCCCGTTCAGGCTTCAAAAGGAATCCATAACCCGGAATAAACTCCTCTACGTTTTCCATGAACTGGGCAAAGGATGAAAGTTCCTTCAAAGTCTTGGCGTCGTCTATCTTCAAAAGACGTACCGTACGGACTCTAGCACCGTAGAAAGAGCCGTTCCATTCGTCCAAGGTAGAGGACACGTTTTCAGGAATCTTGATGCAATGGCGGAAATGCTGGATTTCCTGTTCCGGGAAACCGCTCCTGAGCCCAGAAAGGTAAACGTCCTTGTCCAGGGTAAAGCAGAGGAAGGCTTCGTCGTTCTTGGGAGTCGCCAAGGTAGAAAGGACAAACAGGATTCTGGGAGAAGTCCCTACCGACGCCACCACGTCAAAATTGGGGAGCACGGATACGGACGCCTCGGGCAGGGGCACCACCGAAGACTCCAGCCATTCCCGACCGTTACCGTTCAGCACCACCTGTTCAATTTTGCGGGCCCCCTTCTGTTCCGTAAGGGAAAAATCTACAAGGCCCAAAAGCCAAGCCTCTTTCAGGGGGCGAGGCAAATTATCGAAGCCCAGACTCTTACCCTTTTCCAATATGCGGAAGGTGGGATCCAAGACCCAAAAGATTCGTGTGGCATCTAAAGCAGACACCCTTGAAGAAACGCCCTTGAAAATCCTCTTGCACAGGAGTTCGTCCTTACGGAAACGGATTCCCACCCACCAGGACAATACATCCTGGTGCAGCCGGAAACCATTCTTCCTCAAAAATTCCAGTGCCTTTTGCGAAGGACGCAAGGTGGTTTCATGAAGTTCCAGCCACTGGTTGTGGGTAAGGAAACTGAAAATCAAAACCAGTTCCGATTCCGCCGCACTGGCCCACAGCTTGGATGCCGTGGTGAAGCCGTCGGTGCAAAGTTGCCTACTCCGGCGGTGCAGCGTTCCGTTGGCATTTACCTTCAGTTCGCCCCTCTGGGCAAGTCCCAGCACGCGGCAAATGTGCCAGTCCAAAAGGGTGCTATAACCAATGCTGTTTCCCTTGGAAGCCTCTTCCACTTCAGGCGTAAACTGGATTACGCTTGCAAAATCACGGAAACCGAAATAGACTACCGCATTGGGGGTAGAGGAACGCCAAACGTAATACTGCGTGCACAAGTTCAGCAAAAACTTCTGCAGTTCGCCACTTTTCAACGCAGGCACGGACAACCGAAGTTCGTTATACGAAAGTCCGCGGGAGCCACTCAAGTAAATCAATTCCAGACAGTGACGCTGCCAGGATTCCAACTTTTCCAAAAAAGCGGTCAAACGGTCATGACTGGAGTAGAAAGACAAAACTTCGGACTGGATCAGCGCATTGTTCAACAACCCTTTTTTTCCAAAGGCACGGGCATGAACCTCCCGTAGCATGGGTTTAGACATTCCATCAAAAAATGCGGCCAATTCCATCATTTGCTTCCCCTAAATAGGGTCGCAAATTTAGCAAAAATTGGAAATTTCGTCAATAGAGTTGGCAACCTGCTGTTTGTTGTTCCAAATCCGCATGAAGGTCTTGCCATAGGCCTCGTTCACCACGCGGTTGTCCAGAATCAATATTTTTCCGGAATCCGATTCCGTGCGAATCAAGCGGCCAAGTCCTTGACGGAGTTCCATATAGGCTTCAGGAACAAAGAAGTTCTTGAAGGTGTTTTCACCACGGGACTTCATGTCATTAGAAATGCCTGCCACCAGCGGATCCGAGGGATTGGGGAACGGAAGCTTTGTCACCACCAAAAGCTTCAGCGAATCACCGGGGAAATCCACGCCTTCCCAAAGGGTCTGGCAACCCAACAGGCACGCCCCACGAGAAGCACGGAACATGGAAACAAGACCATCCAAGGAACCGTCCACATGCTGGCACAAAAGCAACTTGTTTTTCTCGGCAAAAGCCGGAGCCAGTACCGCCTGCGCCTTCATCATGGTGGCCACGCTGGTAAAGAGCACCAGGGTATTTTCTTCCACCTGGGGCAGCACCTGCAACAAGGTATTGTTCAGGGCTTCACCGTATTCCGCCGCGGAGGGTTTGGGCAAACACTTCGCCACCATCACAGAGGTGCGGGAATCCCTAGCCTGCTCGTCGGGGAACACCTTCAAGAAAGGCCGCTTGCCCGGGCCATCGGTGGACATACCCATCTTGCCCACAAAGTAAGAAAGGTCTCCCTGCACCGCCAAGGTGGCAGAAGTGAACAAGGCCGACTTGATCCAAGGGTAGAATTTTTCCTTCCACAGTTCCCCGGAACGGAGGGGGTAGCCATGCATCTTGAGGGTATGGGGATTGAAAGGTTCTTCCAAGTAGAACACCCAGTCGGGGCGGTGGGCCTTTACCAGGAATTCAAAGTTCGAGACAAACTGCCCAATCTCTTCCATGGCAGTCCGGGCATCTTTCACCAAACCTGCCGTTGTAGGAACAGCCGCAAGGGCCGTAAACAACTTGTCCGCGATTTCCTTGGTCACCAAGTACTGGTCCAAAAACGCCTTGGGGTCCGCATCGTATTCCGCCAGGATTCCGTTCTTGTACATCAGTCCCAACTTGTCGCCCTTCAGTTTTCCAATGCGTTTGCCAATCTTCATAAAGAAACGGTGCAGGGACTTTTCCGTCTCGTTCAGTGCGTTAATCAGTTCTTCGCACTGGTCTACCAAAGCCGTGGCGTCAGCGGGAATGCGGTTTTCGATTTCTGCCAGCAAGCCATCCTTGTGCTGCTTGGAAGGAACCAGAGTCTTAGCGATATTGCGATAACCAAAGAAAGACACCAAGCGGCCCTGGGCCTGATTGCTGATTTCAGGAAGGCGGTGGGCTTCGTCAAAAATGACGTGCTCGTAAGTGGGCAACAAGGCAAATTCCAGCTTCAAGTCCGCCATGAACAGGGAATGGTTCACCAAGAGAAGGTTTGCCGCGGCAGCCCGCTTCTTGGCCAATTGGGCAGGACACAGTCCCTGATGGCTATGGCAGCTTCCGGAGCAGGGAGCTACACAGCCCGAAAGCTTGGACCAGAGTACCCTATTACGGTTATGGTTAAAGGCAGGGCATTCATTAATGTCGCCAGTAATGGTATTCTCCACCCAGGGAATCAACGCCATAAAGGAATCCCGCTCGTCGGCCTGTAAAAGGCTGGTGGGGCTTTCCAGAATCTGCTCGAACTTGCGCAGGCAAAGGTAGTTTTCCCTGCCCTTCAAGATAGCCACCTTCAAAGAGTCCCCAAACAAGGGGGCTATTTGCGGAATGTCATGGTTCCACAACTGTTCCTGCAGGGCGCGGGTCGCCGTACTGATGACCACACGCTCCCCCGCTACCGCCTTGTTGGCGGCCGCAATCAAGTAAGCCATGGATTTTCCGGAGCCAGTAGGGGCCTCTATAACGCAAAGACCGCCCTTGTACATGTTCCGCTCCGCAATGGAAGCATATTCCGCCTGGTTCTTGCGGTTGGTATAGCCGGGGACCGTCTGGGACAACAGACCGCCCTCGTCAAAGAATTCCGATACCCGTCTGGACTTTACCGTTCCAGGTACTGCGGGGGATTCCTGCACATCGGCAATCCGGTAAACGGGTTTTGCCTCGGGGTAGTTGTCGGGACTGCCAAAAAGTTTTTCCCAATGGTTGCCCGCGCCCACCTTCGCAAGGCTGCGCTGGATCCAGGAATCCATAGTGCGAATCTTTTCAAAGGCCTTCACAAACAGGTTGCCGCAGGCTTCTGCGTCGGGCAATGCTCGGTGGGCGCGGGAACGTTCTATCCCAAGCGCCTGCACCAGCGTATCCAAGCGGTGGTTGGGAACGTCCTGGTACGCAATCCTGGAAAGCGTCAAGGAATCCCAAACGGGATGTTCGTCAAAAGCGATTCCCACCTTGGCAAAAGACTGCCTTAAAAAGCGGGCGTCAAAGGCCGCATTATGGGCCACAATGGGGTCGTCCCCAATAAAACTGCGAACCTTCCCTGCCAAGGAGGCAAAATCCTCGGACTCGTCCAGTTCCTTCTGGGTGATTCCCGTAAGGCTTTCGATAAAGGGCCGAAGCTTCACCGTCGTGGGTTTTACCAAGTAATCCACAGATTCAGACGCCTTGCCGTCTTCAAAGCGCACCAAGGCCACTTCGATGATTTCGTCCTTGTCAAATTCCAGTCCCGTTGTTTCCAGGTCAACGGCAACAAAATTCGGAATACTCATCTCCACCTCACTCCTTCGAAAGCACAGGCAAATTGGGAATCAGCTTGTTCAATTCGTTTGCTCCCTTGACCAATTTCAGCGTATCGTTGGGAGCACGCCAGGGCTTTCCAAACCTAAAGGGGTTCAACTTTCCCGCATCGGGTGTATCTTTCCCCTCTTCGGGATAATAGTACTCGATAAAGAATCCACCTTCTTCCAAATCGGGGAAGGAAAAGTTTCCGGAACCGTCGCACTGAGCAATCTGGGCCACCTTGGTCTCTATGGAGGTAAGCCGCACCGCCACCCCACTATTACCGCCAGGAATAGAGCCCTTCAAGGAAGCCTGCTTCAGCCGGGACACCGCCTCGGAACGGACTAGGCGTTTGTACTTGGTGGTAATCACCGTATCCCTGACGCCATTGCTATCCGCCGCCGCAAGGGAGGTATCCTGGTAGCCCATCAAAACTTCGATAGCCACATCCGTAGGCCATTCCTGCTCGCTTTTTAGCAACAGGGAAATGGCATCCCGCCGTTCCACCTGCAACTTGGCGGTATCCTTGTTGATTACGGTATAAAAGTCCTGAAGGATGCTATCGCCATAGGGTTTGTCGTAATACGCCACCAAAGAATCGTGGGGAAAAACCGCTTTGGATTTGCCCAAGAATTTAGCCGAAGCCACAGCAGGTGCCACCGTGTCCTTGGCCATTTCCTGCCATTCCCACTCCACATAATTGCGGAGCGTATCCAAGGGTCTGGAAAGGGAATCCTTGGCGGTATTGCAAGCAAACTTGTAAACCGTCTCTTTCTTGGGTTTTTCGGCAAACATGAACCGCGGATTTTTGGAACTGGCCCCCAAGTACACCTTGGAAGGGTACAATTTCTTTCCGTCGGCAGTGGAGGTCAAAGAACAGTTTGCCGTGTCAGCAAACGCAGAATCAAAGAACACCGCACGGGTAAACTTCGCCTCTAAAATGTTGGCAAAAGGCTGGGTCACGGATTCCATTTCCAGAAGGCTGGTATCTTGGTCGCCCAAGGGAATCCAAAGGGTATCGGAAGTTTGTTCCGTCAACACCAGGTCTTTTCCCCAAAAGCCCACCAGTTCCGCAGAAGGCTCTATTTTCTGGTTGCCGTTGGCATCCAGGAAAGCCGCCACACGATAACGGCCCGGCTTTAATCCAGAAAGTTCAAAGTTGCCCGCGCTGTCCGCATGGGTCATGAACAGCGGAGGTTCCTTAGCCAGCATAGGGACGGAGTCCAGCACCTTCGTGGTGGAATCCCTAAACTTCTGCAAATAACGGATTCCTTCACGTTCGCTTCCCATCAGGAACAGGCCGATACTGGGATACATGCTCTTCTTGATCATGGAATCGTTCACCATGATACGTCCAAAGAGTTTCAGGGAATCAATGTGGGCTCCCGTAGAAAAAACCACCTGGAAGGGCTTGGCCAGGGAATTTCCATGAAGGTCCTTGATGCCCCCCGCAAAAGTCACCGTGTAGGTGGTTCCCGTATCCAAGAGCCCGCGGGAAGTCAATTCCAAGGTATTCCCGCTGACCTCAAAACGCATTTTCTTTTCGATAGGCGGAGAGATGGAGACGGCATTCCTAGGAATAGAAGGGCTAATCCACTCGTCAAATTCCAGCTTGATAAAAAGTTCGTTGGGGTGGTTGGTGGTTCCCGGAGCCGGGTATACCGCCGCAATCCGGGGCGGCAATTTGTCTTCGGGACCGCCCCCAGGCGCCACCTGGGTAGCACAGGCCAACAGCCCCGCACAAACAAATGCAAGGGCAACCCAGAAAGAATTTGCAACACCCCATCTTTTCATCGTCAAATCAGCGGTATAATCTTCCCTACGCGGCTCCAGCGGATGCTAAAGGGGATCCTCCACCAAGTAAAGGGATTTCCCAATGCAAATTTCTGGTCCTCGTTTTCAAAGGAGAAGTAAATCACAAAAGCCTTGGCACGGACATTGCGGAGGGATACAAAACCCCAATAGCGGCTGTCGGCAGAATTATCACGATTGTCCCCCATCATAAAGAACTGGGGCGTCTTGACGGTATAACTTTCGATGGGCTGGCCGTCCACCAGCAAGCGGCGGCGAATTTCAAAACGAGGTTTTGCGGCAACGGTATCGGCAACAGAATCTGTGGCAGCAACCTGTGCGGTCAAACTGTCCACGACCGCAGAATCCGTAGCAGCCGTATCCACAGCAGCAACATCACCTTGATTCAGCCGATCCACATTCCCTTCCAAATCCCGCAACACGGAAGCATCGAAACTGATGTAGCTGACCTGCCGCGTCAGGCCTCCCTTATGGTGCGGGTCCAGCATCGGCAAGAATCCGACTTTAGAGAGTTCCTTAAAATAGGCAAAACTCATAGTACCCGTAATGGTATCGCCCTGGACCAAGCCCTGCTGCAAAACGGTACGGTTGTACCGCAGCATGTCGTTTATCAAAAGGCTCCTGTCGTTTTCCACCGGGATGTAGAAATCCTTGAACTCGTAGTTGTTTTCCTCTACACCGTCCTTCCACAGGGAAATATCCAATTCCACGTGGCTATCAGGATTCTCTTGCAAAACAAGGGAACGAACCCACCAAAGTTTTTCAAGGGGCAAGGAATCAATATAAAATACGTCACCCACCGAGGGCACCACAAAGGTTTCACGCTCATCCTTGGGGGACTTGCTGCGGAACGTAGCCGTCCACTTGCCGTGACCGGGAATCGTGTCTTGCCGAACCCCGTTAAAGTAGAGCTTGCCCTGATGCACCGCCAAGGTATCACCGCTTACACCCACGCAACGCTTGATGTAGTCCTTGGGACCGTCAGCGTAGTGAACCAAGTGGGGCTGACCCTCTTCCGGTTCGTGATCCCAGTAGAAGTTCCCGAACATAAGGGCATTGAACAGGTGGGTATAACGCCCCGGATTGTTGTCAGGGTATTCAGGCTCGCCGGGATAACGGAATATGGCCACATCTCCCCTCTGCGGCAGGGTGTAGCCCGGAAACTTCTGGTTGCTAAAGGGAATGGGAGAACCGTAGGTAAACTTGAGCCCCAGCAAAAAGTCCCCCGTCAAAAGGGAATCTTCCATAGAACCGCTAGGAATCTGGAACGCCTGGATAACATACTGTATCACAACCAGTGCCAGAACCACGGGAATAATGATTTCCCGAGATAGGGATTTCAAGAACTTTTTCGCCGAAAATTTTTTAGGCTGTTCTTCCATACTTACCTACTGCCGGAGTCCTGCACTGCGGCAGTACTATCCAACGCCTTTTTCGGGGCACTATAAATCCGGATGAGTTCCGCCTTGAATCCTTCCTGGTCCGTGTAAACCGTTCCCGCCCCCGTCAAAAGGGTGAAAGAATTGTAGGATCCCTTCTGGAAAACCCAACGGATCTGTCCATTAGAAAGCACCATGGTCAGCTTATCTTCCAAAAGGGAGTAGGTTCCCTGCAAGGTATCCGTCTGTATGGAATCCAAAGTCGTTCCCTGAGCAATGCTCTGGACCACTACGGCGGAACTGTCTTCCTTCAGTTCTACCTTCACCATGTTCGCCTTACAATTATCGCACGGAAGCCTGCCCGAATACAAGCCCACAATGCTTTCGGGCATTTCCATCTTTTTTAGAGGCGGCAACGGTGCAGGTTCGTCTTTAGAGCAGCCCACAAGCAGGACTACTGCGGACAATAAGAGCCAAGTCAGTTTTTTCATAGGGTACAATCTACAAATTTTTTAACCCACTACGGAATACTGCGGGCAATCCTGAAGCCCAAAGTATGGCCACTGTACAGGGGGTCCTTCTTGTCCCGCTCTGCGGGGGCAATTTCCTTTGCCACATTGCTCCAACCTCCACCGCGAACCACACGCATGGAGCCCGATTCCGCACCAGTGGGGTTTTCCATATCCTTGTTTTCGTAGGAGCCGTACCAGTCATTCACCCATTCCGCTACATTCCCCGCCATATCGTACAAGCCGTAATCGTTGGGAATGTAACCCGCTACTTCCGCAGGACCTTTATTTTGTGCGTAATAGGCATATTTTTTTGCCTCATCGGTATCCCAATAGAACTTGGTGGTGGTTCCGCCACGGGCCGCAATTTCCCATTCGTTTTCCGTCGGCAAGCGGATGGCACCCTTAGCTTTATAATCGATGGACAAGTTCTCTAAATAAGATTCTGAACCCACAGAGGTATAAATGTAGGCCGTATCACGTCCAAGCAGTTTTGAGTAGGCGTTACAGAAGAGCACCGCCTGGAACCAGTTGACATTTTCTACCGGAAAATCAGCACCGTCATTTGCCTGCTGGGGGGCATCTCCCATGACCATGGTGTAAGCATCCCGTGTCACTTCGGTAGTGGTAATTTCGAATTTGGAAACGGAATAGGTCGCGGTACCCCGAACAATATCAACCGCCGGAATACTGACCCACTCCAAAAGGGAAGCCCAGGCAGAATCTTCTACAGCACCACTGGAGGATTCAGGGGTAGCAGACCCCGAAGAGGCTTTGCTATCCGAAGATTTAGCAGGAACGTCATCCTCATCAGGGAACTGGGGTTCAAAAGTCTGCTCGCCACCGGAAGCGGAACAGGCGTACAAAGAAAATGCCGCGGCCCACAACAGGGCGTTTATGGCACAGAAAGACTTGAAGAGTTTCATAGTACAACCCCTATCGGATAACACCAATGCGGTACAGTTTCTGCTTGGTCTTGCCGCTTTCGAATTTCACCTTGAGGCGGGCAGTATAGACATCACTACCCAGCTTTTTCAAGTCCAAACTTTCAAACTGGTTGCGGCCCTGAGTAGGGGCATCCATTTTCGCCTGGAACACGCAATAACCCGTAATGTCGTAAACTTCAAGCGTGGCATTCTTTGCGGGGGCTCCAATTTCAAAGCGTGCCTTGGCTATTCCTCCCTTTACCGGATTGGGGAACATAAAGAATTCCGTAATTTCGTCCTTGACAGTTTTCTTTTCGGGTTCCCGTAATTTGGATGCATCAAAGAATCCCCTGCGTTCGTTACCTCCCGCCGGCAGCAGCCATGCCGCAGGGGAAACATCCGCATTGGCAGAAGCCTTACGCAGGCGGAAGGCCGCCAGATTGTTGCGGTGCAGCGCATAAAGTTCAGGACCAGCAGACTTCTTGCCAGAAACCGCGTTGGTCACGAAAATGCTCATGGGCTGTAGCGTTCCCGTAGAATCCAAGTATTCAAAACTGCCTGCCGCCAGCGGGAAACCGTCAGTTACCTGCTTGCCCTTGCCGGTATAGGCGTAAACAAGCCCGTCACTGCTAGGCACCAGAATTTCGGGAACGTCATCACCCGTCACGTCCACCAGTACGGGGTCACTAAAGAATCCATAAATCGGGGACCCCCGGGAAATTTTCACCGGGAATCCCGCAATGGGAAGTCCCGAACGGTCCAGGGCGTATACCAGATTGTCCCCCAGGAACACCACTTCGGGGTAGCCGTCATTGTTGACATCGCCAATGGCAATGCCAGAGGTTTCGTCCTTCAGGCCGCTTGTTCCTGCAGCACCACGTTTGTAGGGCTTGGTCCAGAGGGTTTTGGGACCACCCTTGACACCAACGCTTACTGCGGCAACGGTTCCGCGGCTACCGACGGCAACCGCCTCCACAGAGCCATCACGATCCAAGTCGGCACAGGCAATGCGGAAAGATTCTCCTTTTTTGCCCTCCAATTTTTTTCCGCCGCCCACATCCACAAAAAGGTTCCCGTCACTTAGGGCATAGGCGTTCATTTTCCCGCAAACAGCCATATCCGTAAAGTACACCGGCTGCGATTGGGAATCCGATATGGATATCCCAGGATTGGATGGCGCCGTAGGTTTCTTGAGCGTAGCGGCATCCACAACCGTCACGCCATTGCGGTCCGCAAGCCATATTTTCCCGTCGTGAATCATGGGCCCCGCCGTAGCGGAATCCACCGCAAATTCATCTTGCATAGGAATGCCACCCACAAAGCGGGTCTTTACCAGCTTGTTCTTGTGCAGGCTGTAAACATTCTTGCCATCGCTAGCCATGCCCACCAACTTTCCGTTGCTGGGTCCCACGCGGTAAAGGGGAACTTCCTTGTCGGCCTTATCGCGGGTCAAGGACTTCTGCGTCACGGCAGTATCCGCCACAAACAGCGTGTCCCCCAGAGCGTTGAACACCTGGAGGGTTCCGTCTGCGGCGCCTACCACCAAAAGCTTTTCGCCCTCATGTTCGGGGTCTTCCACAAAAACCGCCCCACGCACCGCAGAAGCGAGCCCCACGTTACGGGGGAACTTGCTTCCTTCAATGCTACCATCGTCAACACTGATAGTCACGCTGATTATAGGCGCCGCAAAGTTCACGACGCTATCGCCCATGAAGGCGTTGGAGGTCTTTTCCTTGCGGAATTCCTTAGGCACGTTTACCGTAATCTTGATCCCCGTATAGCCGCCCTGGGTGGTCATGGTGTTGGCATAACCCGTGGGCCAGATGGTCTTTACCGTATCAAACTTCTGCTTGGAATCCTTTGCGGGAATACGCAAGTGGGGCATCAAATCCGTTCCGCTTCCGTAATCGTAAGTGTCCTCGCCCAAGGCATTCTTGAAGGACTTGCCGATAGAAAGGATACCATCGGATTCCACCAAAGCAATGCCGAACTGATGGTCCCGCAAGGTGTCACCGCCCCAGAAATTGGCAATACCATACTGCAGGGTTTCACGCAGGTACCACTCGTTCACCTTCCATACCGCAATACCGCTAGCGGGGAGCCCTGCGTCAAAAGAAGACGGTGCCAAAATAAATCCGCTCAACTGCTTTCCGTTGGGCTTGCACTTGCCCTTCACGCATACTTCATCTTCGAACAAAAGGTGAATGCTGTCTGCAGGAACCGTCTTGGTCTCCACTTCGGTTTCAGCACCGGCATCCCGAGCGTAATTCACCGACACGGTACCGTCCTTGTTCCAGGAACGCTGGCGGTTTTCGATAAGCAGGTATTCGCTGGCACTAAGAGGGACCTTCACAATTTCGGTACCCAGGCCACTGCCGGCCGCCGCCACTTCCACCGTCACGGGGTGACCTGCCGTAGGGCGTACTTCCTTCACCTTGCTCCAGCCCATGTACAGCCTATCCCAGGCGGCCGGGAGTGATGGCAGGAATCCGTTACCCGCATTATAGCCCGCAAAATCCATCATGTCAAAATAGCCCAAGCGGGAGATTCCCTTTACCACGTCATAGGTATTGGGCAGTCCCAACTCACGGCCAATCTGATTCACCATAATGCCGTTAATACCCCAGTTGAGGCTATCCTGGGAGGCGGTTTCGCTCACCACCATAATGGACCTGAGAGTGTCCGTGACACCGCCCTTCAAGGCAAGGGCCGTCACCACCGTGTCACCACTTTCCCCTACACCCATCACCGGCACTACATTCTTGTTCTTGGCGGAATCCGGCATCAGGTACATCCAAGCGTCCCTATCCACAAAGATATCCAGGAAATCCCCCGGCGTGTCCGCATTGCGTGTTCCCATGCTGCCGCCATCCACCAGGCGGCTCGCTCCGGCGTGGGCAATCATGTACACCCGCTTGGTATTGGGATTTTTGGAAAGGGGAACCTTGAAGGGGGACTCGTCAGAAGTATGGGCCTTGGTCACCGCATCGTAAATAAAATTCAAATAAAGGCGACTTCTATCCTCGTCGTACTCGGCGGTCTTTTCGCCCTTGCTCTTGCCCGTTCTATTGTAGCCCATAATGGGCTTGTCCAGGGTGTAGAGGGTGTTTTCCGGAAATACCCGGGCCTTCACCGCCAATTTGCCACCGCTGGCCGCCTTGTAGTAGGCATTCACAAAATCAAAATGCCTCAACCAGTAATTGGCGTTGGCTCGAGCGCCCGAAGGGTCCAGCTTGTATGTAGCCTTGGTATCTGAATTGAACTTTCCATTTCCCGTGGTCAATGAATTGTCAGGCTTTTCTTCCTTGAAATCCACCAAAAGAACAAAAACTTCCAAAGTGTCCTGGGCAAAAACCCCAAGACTTGACAACAGGAACAAACAAGCAAAAATCCACTTCTTCATACTATCCCAATCTACAAAATCACTGGCCCACGGGTTTGAAACTCTTGGGGATGTTCAGGCGCCAAGTGCCCAGGCTAAAGGATTTCCCGCGAGTCACCTTCTTTACGCGAATGTCCAGGAACATCTTTCCGTCCCGATCAAAGCGGATGCTCTTGGGGACTTCGTAACCGTCAAACGTGCCAAATTCCGAGAAGGAGATCTTTTCGGGTTTGCCGTCGCGGCCCTGCCGCAAAATCCAGTTCACATGGCCCTCGGACTCGTTGTAGGTAAAGGTGCGGCCATTAGATTCCTTCGCACGGGTTACGGGCACTCCGGCAGAATCGCCAGACCATTCCTTGGTAAATTTTTCCGGCAAAAGCCTGCCTTCAAAAAGTGCCGCAATCTGATGGATGTGCACCAGCGGGAGCGAGGCGTCGTTCAAGAGTCCTACCATATAGCCGTTTCCCTTCACATAGAGTTTTTCCGTAGGGAACACCATCTGCCAACCTGATTCTTGCCACAGCATGGAGGCCACCCCGATTCCCAGGGGTCCTGTAAGTTCCAGGCGGTAGCGCTTGCCCGGCACAGAAAAAAGCACCGCGTCAAATTCCTGGACCTTGCCTTCTTCCGCCATGATTTTCAACTGGAACTTGGCCCGCAAACTATCCCGTGGGGCCTCTGCAGCGGGTGTCCCGGCACCAGCCTGTGCCGCATCAACGGCACCGCCACGACTTCCGGCACAACCCGCCAAAAGCACTGCGACGGAAAGCACCAAGAAGAAAAGACTACGCATTGAAAAAACCTACTTCTTGTGGGTCTTCAAGAATTCTTGTGCCGCCTTGTGGTCAGGCTTCAGCTTAAGCACCTGCTTGTAAGACTTTATGGCCTCGGGCACCTTCCCCATGGCCGCCTGAATGGCTCCCATGTGCTCCCAGTACACATAGTCTTCCTGGAAGTTCTCGCTCTTAATCTGGAGCATTACGGCATATGCCTCTTCGTACTTTCCCTGACGGTAAAGTCCCCACGCCTTGGAATCCAGGAAGGCCTCCGAGGGAATCTTCCCCACTTCTTGCGAAAGTGCCTTCGCCACCAAGGCAATACCTTTTTCCAATTCTTCGGGAGAACGGTTCAGGTCTATCAGCGAGTAGCCATAATAGTTCATGACCTCGGGACGGTCCAGCTCGCCCCTGTCGGGAGCTGCCAACAAATATTCAAAAAGCTTGAAAGAAGCGTCGTACTCGCCCATCCGTTCCAAGTTCATGGCCATGGAAAAACGGATAAGCAAACTGGTGGAATCCGCCATCAGCATGCTTTCCCAAAGCAGGTTGGCCTTGGCACGGGCTTCTTTTGCCTTGAACAACTTCAGGGAATCCGACTTGGCTTCGTCCTCGATGCTGCGGGCCTCTGCCACCAGAACCTTGGCATAGGTGTGCTGCAGGTGCCTAAACGTCCGTTCCGCCTTCTGGTTCACCTGCGCCAAAGATGCGGAATCTGCAATGCCCGCCATGGGGCTCCAGCTATTCCACACTCCCAGCAGGGAATCCAGCAGGGCGTAGGCTTCCTTATACCTGCCCGCAAAACCGTATGTCATGGCAAGGAAGTCCTTGTCAGCACCTTCCAAAATGGAATCCGCCTTGACCGCATAGACTACTGCATCATCCTTTTTCTTCTGTGTCAAGGCAATGCCCGCCAAGGCACGACAGGACTGGGCCGCATAAGACTTGTTTGCGCCTAAGCCTTCCAGAGCGGCCTTGTAGTGGGTCTGTGCACTATCCAGTTCGTTCTGGGCGTATTCGTAATTGGCAAGGAAGTACAGCATTACCGGAGAAGTCAATCTGTCGGTATAAATCTTCTTCCTCAAAAAAGCCAAAGCCTCGGCACGGTTCTTTTCCGCTATGGTTAAGAGCACCAGGTTGATAATGTTTTCCTCGTGTTCGCCCACCGTCGTAAGGGTGTCCGCCACCGTCCGGGCTTCCGCAAAACGCTTTTGGATAACAAGTCCCTGCACCATCTGGAACAAAAGCTTCTTGTCGCCGGTAGCCTCGTAAGCCTTCTCGAAAAGTTCCACCACCGCAGAATCCCGGTGCATGTCCAACAGCAGGTTCAATTGCCTTTGGAACAGCGAAGAGATGTAGTTCACCTGGGGCAACAGCAAATCGTAAATTCGCACCAATTCCTTGGAGTCATGTACCGCTTCCAAGAACAAACTGTAATCGTACAGCAAAGTCATGTCCTGGTAGCGGGAAGAATCCAGCGCCAGGTTGAAGTAATTGCGTGCGGAATCCGCAACGCCATCCTTCACGTACAGTTTTGCAAGCAGTTCGTACTGGGAGGCATTTACCTTTCCAGGAAGTTTGTTGGCACGCTGTGCCAGCACCAGCGCCACGGAATCTTCACCGTGGTTCGCCATCCGTTCCGCTATGGCAAAGGAAAGGTACCTGCTTTCAGGGTCCGCTTCATAGGCTCTTTGCCAAAAGACTTCCGCCAAGGACTTCTCACCCCTGAGTTCCATTTCCATGGCACGGATAAAGGATTCGTGGGCCACGTCCAAATTCTGCACGGACTTTTCCTTGCCTTTGCCCGATGCATCAAGGGCCGCCGCAATAGCCGCAGAATCTGCAGAGCTAAGAACCGCCTTGGAACTACCAGCATCCTTGCGAGGGGCAGAACTGCACGCCACAAGAACCGCGGCAATCGCAATTGCAATCGCCAAACGGAATCCGCAAAAATGGAGGTGGCGGCAAAACATGGTCATTAGTCCACAATCACAAAGTCGATCTTGGTGTCAGGCAACAGGTAGTCCCCTTCCTTGGGAGAGGTTTCCAGAACCGTGTTAGAGGCTTCTCCGTTTTCGGCCTTGACCCTCTTCACATTACCCACCTTGAATCCCAACTGTTCCACTTTCACGAACACGTCGTCAATCACCTCGCCTTCAAAGGACGGCAACAAAATGCGACCCGTGGTAGCACCTGCAGAAATAATCACTTTCACCGTATCGCCAACACGGACAGTATCGCCCGCCATAGGGTCGGTGCGGATAACCACCCCGCGGGGAATGCTCTTGTGGGCGCCCTTGATGATTTCACCCTGCACCAGGCCTGCGCGGGTAAGCGTGATGGTGGCCTGCTTCTGGCTCTTGCCGCGAAGATCGGGAATTTCCACCTGACGGAGTCCCAAGCTCTTGGTAATCTGCACGGTGCGGCCAATCTTTGCGGTACGGCCCGCGGCAGGCAACTGCACCAGCACACGGCCGGCGGGCACCTGAGCGTTGTAGCGGCCTTCGTCCAACCAATGGGCCTTGAAGCCGGCGGCCGTGAGGGCGGATTCCGCCTCTTCCACCGTCATGCCTTCCAGGTTGGGGACAGGCCCCGTCTTGCTAAAGTGTCCCGAAAAAACGGGCATCACGATTTTATCAACCGCCAAGGCGAGCACCACCACGATGACCACCCAAAGGATAGCCGCCCTGATTAGCGGAGATGTCTTAATCCATGTAAAAAACTTCTTTATCTTGTTCATTAACCTATCCGTAAAATCCCTAGCCCTTGGTCGCTTTTTCCTGGAGGGATTCTTCGTCGAATATCACAATGTCCTTGCCCGTAATGGCAATGGCACCGGCCTTGACCAAAAGCGAACTGATGCGGCTCACGGTTTCGCGGGTGGTGCCCGACATGTCGGCCAACTGCTGCTGGGTGGGGCGGTTGTGGATAACCGTCACCATCTTGCCGTTGTCCGTGTGGATACGTACACCCCGTTCTTCCATAAGGTTCAGCAGGGTGCCCGCCACACGACCGCTAACGGACATGGTGGAAAGGGAACCAATCTGCTTGTTGGCCTTGCGCAGGCGCTTGCTCATTTCCGAAAGCAGGGACATGGCCAGTTCAGGATACTGCTTGATCAAAGACAGGAATCCCTCGCGGTAGATGATGAGCATCTGGGAGTCCGTCACCGTGCGGACCGAGGCGGACCGGGGTTCGCCATCGATCAAGGACATCTCGCCAAAGAAGTCGCCCCGCTCCAAGAAACTGAGAATGGTCTCTCGACCGTCCACGCCAGTCATGTAAACCTGGACAGAACCCGAGGCAATAAGGTAGAGGGCCTGGACAGAATCGTCCCCTTCCAGAACCACCGTCTCGTCCCGGTTGAAGTTCTGCACCTCAACCAGATTGGCCAAGAGCTTGAGTTGGTCGTCGGACAATTCCGAAAACAATTCCACTCCCTTAAGCAAGTCTAAAACGGGTACGTCCATTTTCCGCCTCCTTCATTGCGAGCCATAAGGCACCGCAGGTCTTAATCCAAATCCACCACGATGCTCTGGTCGCGCTTGGCACCGATCGAGATCATGCCGATCTTCACGCCCACCAGTTCCGCCATGCGGTTCAGGTACTTGCGGGCATTCTCCGGCAGGTCTTCCAGTTTGCGGCACTTGGTGGTATCGCACTTCCAGCCCGGCATTTCTTCGTAGACCGGCACGCAGCGGCCCACCTTGGAAAGCTGGTTGGGGAAGTTCTCGATCTTCTCTCCGTCGCATTCGTAATGGGTACAAATCTTGATGGTATCAAAGGTGTCCAGCACGTCCAGCTTGGTAATGGCCAAGTGGGTCAGGCCGTTCACCACGGCAGCCTTGCGGACCACGGGAGCGTCGAACCAGCCGCAGCGGCGGTTACGGCCCGTGGTGGCACCGTATTCGTTACCAATCTTACGGAGCACATCGCCGGTCTCGTCCAAAAGTTCCGTGGGGAAAGGACCGTTACCCACGCGGGTGGTGTAAGCCTTCACCACGCCCACCACCTGGTCAATGGCCGTAGGGCCAATGCCGGCGCCGCAGCTGGCATAACCGGCCACGGTATTGCTGGAGGTCACAAACGGGTAGGTTCCCTGGTCCACGTCCAGGATAGTGCCCTGGGCGCCTTCGAACACCAGGCGCTTGCCAGCCTTCACGGCTTCGTAAAGCATGGCGCTCACGTCACGCACAAAGGGCTTGATCTTCTGGCCCAGTTCCAGGTAGTCCTTGATGACCTGTTCGGGGTCGATTTCGGGCACGTCGTACATCACCTTGAATTCTTCGTTATGGACCTTGGCCATGGCCTCGACACGGGGGCGCAGTTCGCGTTCATCCATCAGGTCGCCCACGCGGACGCCAATGCGGTTCACCTTGTCGCTATAGCAGGGACCAATACCACGACCCGTGGTACCGATAGCGGCCTTGCCGGCCTTCTTTTCCTTGGCCTTGTCCAGGGCAGAGTGGTACGGCAGCACCACGTGAGCATTGTCGGCAATGAACAGGCGGCCTTCGGGGTTAATGCCCTTGGTGTGCAGGTCGGCGATTTCGGCCAGGGTCTGGATGGGGTCCAGCACCACGCCGTTACCAATCACGCAAATCTTGTCATCGTGCATAATGCCCGAGGGAATCAGGTGGAATACGAACTTCTTGTCACCCACTTCCACGGTATGGCCGGCATTTGCGCCGCCCTGGAAACGCACGATAAAGTCTGCGTCCAGCGTCAGAAAATCAACAACCTTGGCCTTGCCTTCGTCCCCCCACTGGGAACCGATTACAACACGATTTGCCATATATCCTTCATTTTTTAGTGACCCGACAGACAAAACCCCTTTCAGAGCAGTCCATAGGTCGATTGCTTGTTAAAAACACGAAATTGCAGCGCAAGGTACTTCCCTGCGCCCTTTTTCGCCATAAAGATAGCATAGTGGCTAGGTGGCGAAACCTACAAGAGACTTACAATCAAGGGAAAAAAGGCAAAAAAACTATAATTTAACCATGCAAAAACGCCCTGACCCAAACATTGCCCAGCCCATTCCCAATGTGGAGCGACTGACCTTCGTAAAGCCCACGGTCAAGAACAGCAATATTATCGTCGGCGACTTCACCTATTTTGCGGACACCGACTTCGAAAGCCACGTCACCCACCACTACGATTTTATCGGCGACAAACTGATTATCGGCAAGTTCTGCCAGATTGCCGCTGGCGTGGAATTCGTGATGAACGGGGCAAACCACCAGATGAACGCCGCCACCACCTACCCCTTCTACATCTTTGGAACCTGGGAACAAAAAGCCCCGGCACAAAGCGACCTGCCGCTCAAGGGCGATACCGTCATCGGAAACGACGTATGGATTGGCCAGAATGCGACGATTCTTCCCGGCGTCCACATTGGCGACGGATCGATTATCGGGGCCAATTCCATGGTGGGTGGCGATGTAGAACCCTACACCATCGTGGCAGGCAATCCCGCCAAGCTTATCCGCAAGCGTTTCGACGAAGAACTTACGGAACTGATGCTTAAATTCAAATGGTGGGACAAGCCCATTGAAGAAATCAACGAGCTTTTGCCAATTCTCACTTGCAGCGACTTGGAAAAAATTAAAGCCGAGATTAAATCTCGGCTTGTATAAAGGGGTCGGGCGAGTCTCTCCAACTTACGGAACTTCCACGCTGTCCAAAATCTTCTGCACCACGGTTTCGGCAGAGACTTCTTCCGCTTCGGCCTCGTAGCTGAGGATAATGCGGTGGCGGAGCACTTCCATGGCTACAGCCTTCACGTCTTCTGGCGTCACGTAGGCGCGGCCCTGAATGAATGCATGAGCCTTGGCAGCCTGAGCGAGACCGATAGAGGCACGGGGCGAAGCACCCACTTCCACGAAGCCCACCAGGTCGCTGCGCTTAATGCTACCCGGATCACGGGTGGCGAGTACCAGGTTCACGATGTATTCGCGAACACGTTCGTCCACATATACCTGCTTCACCAGCTGACGGGCAGCGAGGATATCTTCCTTGGTGGCCACAGCCTGCGGCTGACGGAGGCCTGCACCGGCGACGGCGTCAAGAATCTTCATTTCGTCGGCCTTGTTCGGGTAGCTGACCTTCACCTTCAACAGGAAACGGTCCACCTGGGCTTCGGGCAGCGGGTAAGTACCTTCCTGCTCGATAGGGTTCTGGGTGGCAAGCACCAGGAACGGTTCGTCCAGCTTGAACGTCTCGTCACCGATGGTGATGTGGCGTTCCTGCATAGCTTCAAGGAGGGCACTCTGCACCTTCGACGGAGCACGGTTGATTTCATCGGCCAACACCAGGTTCGTAAACAGAGGCCCCTTACGGGTTTCGAACTTAGATTCCTTGGCGTTATAAATCGTGGTACCCAGCAAGTCGGCCGGGAGCAAATCAGGCGTAAACTGGATGCGTTTGAAGTCCAGCGACACGGCATCGGCAAAAGCCTTCACCGCCGTCGTCTTGGCAAGACCCGGTAAACCTTCCAAAAGCACGTGGCCGTCGGCCAGAATACCCGTCAGAATGCTTTCGACCAGAGCCTTCTGGCCAATCACCGTTCCTTCCACTTCGCGCAACAAATTCATGCAGAATGCGCTCTGCTGGCGCACCTTTTCCGAAAGTTCCTGAATATCCATAAATTAAGCCTCTTTTTGTTTTTTACGGTGATTAAGATACAAAATTCCCCGGAAAAAGGCAAACGGGAGGCGTCCCTACCCTACTTCTTCTTCGGCGCAGGCACTTCCGGAAGCATGGCGTCCAGAAGTTTTGCCAAAAAGGCGCTGTCTTCGATCTGCTCGGCGGTAATGCGGAGCATGGGCTTTGCGCCGTCGTAGGGCAATTGCTTTTTCGCGTCCGGGAGCATCTTGAGCGCAGCGGGCACAGGCTTCACCAAAAGCCGGTCGTCGTAAATCCCACCGAAGACTTTTCCATCGGCGTATAAAATGTACTCGCCCATCATTTTGCGGGTAGTCACGCGCAGCTCACCTTTGAACTGCGCCACGACATAATCACGAAATTTTTGTGTGCTTGGCATATTTTACCCTATAAATCAAATGATTATTCAGAATCATTTTTTATACATCTAACGCTAGCATATCTATACATAGAAACAGCAACGATTGCAAAACCTGAAGTATCATTATAATACAGAGCCCATGCTTTTTCAGATTCTTTTGAGATATCAAATTCACCCTCTGGTTCGTGAGTCGAGCTCCAGAGAACAAGCTCTTTCCCGAAACCTTCGTATTCCCCATTTTCATTACGACATCCCGCAAGCTGATTGATCATTTTTACTTGTTCTGATGGATGTATTTCCAGATAATCTTTCAATTTTTCAAATTCAGCTTTATTTGGGATATGCGTTCCACTAGGACAAATTCCGTAATTGGGTTCACCACAGGCTTCGACAATCAATGGATTATTTTCATAAGTTTCATCTTTAGTGCAAAAATCTAAAATTCGGAACCATTCAAATAGCTGACCATATTCTTTGCAGTTTACATCATCATCCTCATAACATCGAGGATTAGCATACTTATCTTCTTCATACCAACCCAAGTACTCTTCATAGAGATTGTTTTCCATCCACACTTGATTGCCTATACGAACAAAGCCTTCTGCAACATCATCGGTCGAACTACTCACCTCAGATGAAGAACTCCGCCCACTAGACAGCCGTTCATGACTTTCAGAACACGAAGATTCGCCGTTCAAAGCTGAACTAAGAGAATCGGACTCAAGCACTTGCTCCCGAAAGCCATCATGAGCAGATGGACTTTCGGAACCACAGCACGTCAACAACAATGCTACGAAAATAAAAAAAGCGCCTATAATAACTGTTCTGTCATTCATTTAATCTCCAATTTTTGAGAACTAGGCATGTTCCACAAGATATAAAAAAAACGGAACCATTCCCCCCAAACGGCCCGCTTTTGAGGTTTTTATACAAATTATTTCCATTTTTCCCTTTGTAAAAGCCCTCCCTTCAGCCCGTCAAAAGAGGTACTTTTCTTGTAACAAGGGCAAAAATCCTTCACCAAAGAGGTTTACTATGAAAACAAGACTGTTTACCGCAATGACCCTGGCCCTGGCTGGTGTCTTTGCCACCGCTTCCTTCGCCCAGGAAGAATCCACTCCCGCCGCACAAGAGGCTACCGTCCAAGAATCCGTTGCCGGCAACTCTGACAACGTTTCCGAAAAGGTCCAAAAGGAAGACCCCCGCGCCGACCGTGCCAAGGAACGCTTTGAACGCAAAGACGCCAAGAAGGCCGAAATTGCAGAACACAAGGCTGAGAAGCAAGCTTTGAAAGAAGAACGTGCCAAGGTCCGCGAGGAACGTAAGGCAGATCGCGACGAGAGCAAGGCCGAAAAGAAAGCTTTGAAAGAAGAATCCAAGGAAGCCCAAAAGGCCGAAAAGGATGCTCGCAAAGCTGAAAAGAAAGCCCTAAAAGAAGAACGCAAGGAACACAAGTCCAATCACGGGCATGGCCACCACAAGTAAGCCAGTTCCTTTACAAGTTCCATTTAACACCCGCCTTCAGTTCTGTAAGGCGGCTTTTTTTTGCGTAAGAGATGGAATATCCCGAGGGAATCATGTACCGCCTATAGAACTGCTCGGCCCCAACGAATAACCCAAAAATCCCCGGCTCCCACGAAACGGTACAACTCCAGGAGCCGTTGAACTTTTGGAACTTCTCGTAATCCGAATTGGGACCGTCCACCACAAAGCCGTAGAAGAAGTTCAGCTTTGCGTCTATGGAAATATCCGTCTTGAACCGGTACGAAAGCGAAGGCTTCAAGGAAGGTCCCAGCCACCTCAACCAATAAGCCGAAAGGCTCGTAGAAGAATCCGCCTCAAAGCGTCCGCCCGCATACACCGAACTTTTCCAGCCGTATTTGACATACCGGTGCCAAGTAAGGTAAAGGGTGCTGAACATGGGGCCGTCCATATCCTTGTAGCCAAAGGCAGAAACCCCGAACTTGTGCCTGTCCATACGGGCAAAATATTTTTCCACCCAGAGGTAAAAATCAGGAGACCAATCGTCGTTTTCAGACACATTCATGTCTGCTCCCATATCCAAAATCAGGGTGCTTCCCGCAAGGCTGTAGCCTAATCCCAGCGAACCTTCCCAAGTATCCACGTCCAAGGTGGTCAAGTCATCCTTGTCCACAAACCAGTCCCCGATCATGTTGATTTCAAAGGAATGGGTCCAATTCTCGGAATTGTATTCCAAGGAGGCGTTAGCCGACGCTACAAGTTCGCTCCCCGTTTCCGCAGTAGAGGCATCGCCCCGCTTGTAATGTAGCCAGGTATACCCAACATTACCGTAGGTATGGAATTCCCAAGAACCTTCCTCCGAAGAATCCCCATCGGAATCTTCCAAGGCACTTTGATAATCGTTGATGATTTCCTGAATCTCTGCAGTGTAAGGCCCTTGCTCGGCAACGGCCTCTTCAAAAAGGGTGAGCGCACGGGAAATATCCCCAGCCTCTTCCGCTTTCAGGGCACGGTAATACAGGTCCTCCTGGGACTCCGCCACCGCAAGGGAAGCAAAAAGGGCCAGGAATATGGCCAAGTAACGCACCTTTAAAGATCCTTTTCCATATACACGCACTCAAAAGTGTGGTGGTGCGGCTTACCGTTTTCGCTATGGCAATAGCCAAGGGCTTCATAAAACTTTTCCACGCCCACGCGGCTGGAGACTACAGCCTTACGGAATCCCGATTCCCGAATCCAGTTTTCGGCTTCGGCAACGACGGCTTTGCCCAAATGCTTGCCGCGATATTCTGGCAAAACAACCACCCGCCCAATTTCGGCAGATGCGCCATCGACACCGAACCAGCGGCAGGTGGCCACGGGGTAAATATCATCCAGCGCCAAGATGTAATGGCAGTTTTCGCCGTCCTTCTCGTCCACTTCCGCATCGAGGGGAATCTGGTACTTGCGCATCATGGCAGCCATGCGCACATAGTACGCACCTGCACGCTCGCATTCCTTTGTCACCCGGATGATTTTCATACGGCTACTTTACCACTAGGCGGTGGCCCAAGTTCTTCCAGAAGTTGTCTACGTAGCCGTTGCCGAGCCGCATGTATTGCGGTAGCGTGGGCGTGCGGTCATAGAGCATCTGGATGTATTCATCCCTTTTGCCGCCAAAGTCCAGAATTTCCACCGTATAGACGCTGGGAATGTCGTCATTGCACGAATGATGTACGGACACCACCGTTCCCTTGACGCTCAAACGGTAATACTCATTTGAAATTTCAAGGGCTGCGGGCTCACCCAAATAAAGGGCATCCATTTCGTCGGTGAAAATGTCCACGGAATGTTCCGTAAGCTTGGTGGTAATACCTTCCAACTGCTTGCCGCCATCCTTGACAATGGTCACCGCCTCGGCGGCAAGGACCTTCACGTTTTCGCCGTCGGTATCGCGGCCCATCCCCAGGAACAGGCACATGGACAGGTAATACATGTTGCGTAGCAACCAGAACATTACCGCCAAAATGCCCACGTATTCCAGAATCACCATCATGTAGACCATGTGGACCAATCCCCCAACCGTCAGCACCAAGAGTATGGCGAAAGGCAGCAGGCTTTTCTTGTCGATTTTCCGCTTGCTGCCCGCCTTTCCCTTGTCCGTCACCTTGAACTTTACAAGGGAAATACCCAGAATTTCCTTGACAATGGGTATCAGCAAGAAGGGCATCACCGCCGTCTCGTAAATACCGCTCCACCGTGCCGAAATCTTTCCATGGCTAGTCACCCGCAATGCAACCATCTGCAACAAATGCATGGGCAACCAGAATAGGGCCATATCTATCAGGGTGCACTTGAAAATCGGAATGCAGAACACCGCAAACATCAGGGGCGAAATCAGGTAAATCAAGTTCTTGATGGGTGAGAACCAATAGGCCACCGATCCCAAATAACTCAGTTTCTGGGACAGGTTCAGCTTGCGGTTCCGCAAGAACTTCAACTGCTTGGCGGTAGCAATCACGCCACGGCCCCAGCGGGTGCGCTGCTGCACATGCTCCCTGAAAGTCGCAGGAGCAATGCCGGAAGCCAGCGGTTTTGAAAGCCCAAGGCTCACGTAACCCGCCGATTCTATCAGCAAGCCCGTGGCAAAATCCTCGGTAATGGACTTGGTATAAAAACCGCCAATATCTTCCAACGCCTTGCGGGAAATAATGGTGTTGGAACCGCCGTAAATAACGCTGTTGGTAGAGGTCTTTGCCGCCTCGATAACGTCGTAAAAATAGTCCTGCTCGTTGGGGACAGTCTTTTCGGAATAGAGGTTGTGCTGGAACACGTCGGGGGTGTAAAAGCTTTGGGGCGTCTGGATAAATCCCAGCGGCCGGCGTTGACCCTCGGGAAGGCTTGCGTTAATGTGTTCCGCTTCCACAAAATAGGGAATGGTATTGAGCAAAAACTTTCGCTGCGGAATCATGTCGGCGTCAAAGGTCACCACATAGGGCGAACTGCTGCGGACAAGGGCCGCATTCAGGTTCCCCGCCTTGGCACCCTCGTTGTCCGGGCGGTCAAGATAGTTCACCCCCAGTTCCTCGGCAAGGACCCGCATCTCGGGGCGGCGGTGGTCATCGCAAAGGTAGATATGGACCTTGGACTTGTCCGGATATTCCATGTACTTACAGCCTACAATGGTCTTGCGCAAAAGTTCCGGCGGCTCGTTGTAGGTAGAAATGAAAACGTCCACATCCGGGAATTCATCGTCGCTGATTTGCGGCAGCGGGTGTTTCCGCATCTTGAGGAGGCTACTGTAGTGCACCAGGGATTCCAGGAAACCGCCGATTTCCACCACCAAAAGCAAAATGCTTCCGCCTACCGCCAGCCAGCCATAAGCAAAAGGAATAGAGCAGGAGACACGCCAGCAAAGGTATATCAATGTGGCAAAGGAACTGAGGAACAGGAACACATCCCCAAGAATCACCCAACCCGGCTTGGAGTTGTACTTCTTGGCTTCCTCGTTCTTGCTGAATTTGAGCAGGTAATCGTAAGTCCTGTCGCGACGGCCCCTAAACCGTTTCTTGATTTTTTGCAATAGGAACGCAATCGCCAGCAGCACAAAAACTGGCAAAGCAAAGAACACCCAAAGCCTGTGAGGCTGGGTGCGGGACATGATCTTGAAATCCGAAACCGGCGTATAGACCAGCGAAATTTCACCAATGTCCTTGCCCTGGAAAATGTACTTGGCGAACTGCCCCGATAGCGTCAGGTCCTCGTCTGTCAGGTAATGTTCCGCGCTGGAGTTGTCCTTCACCATGGCGGATTCTTCTTCCTTGTTGGACATGCTCCAGATGGTGTAGCTCAAGTGCAGGGAATCCAGCAAGGCGTACCAGATCTTGACACTTTCAAAGTCAATCTTGCCGTCGCCCGAAGCTTCGCACAGGCCGCTTTCCGTAATAAAGATGGGGGTTCCCTTCCCCACCACCATCCGGAGCTTTGCACGGGCTTCGTCCTTGTGGGAGGTGGCGTAAAAATGGAATGAGTACATCACGTTCTCGAACTCCAGCGGGTCCGCCATGGGTTCCTGAATTTCGCGGTCAAAGTTGGGCGTACCCACCAGCACCAAGGCATCGGGCATGTGCCTGCGAATCACGGGAATAATGATGTTCGCGTATTCCTTGATGTCTTGCCAGGTACAGTCCCCATTGGGTTCGTTGCAGATTTCAAAAATCACGTTGGGGACATTCGCATATTCCTTGGCCATCTCGTTAAAGAAGTTGATGGCCTCGGCCAGATTGATATTGGGATTGTTGTCGGTAAGAATATGCCAGTCCACCATCACGTACATGTCGTTTTCAATGGCGTATTCCACACCCTTGCGAAGTACTTCCAAGTTCTTTTTCCTGTCACCGTTCACGTAGTCGTCAGAATACATGGCCAAGCGGATCAGGTTGGTGTTCCATTCCTTGCTCAGCTGGTGGAAAAGCTTGTTGTTCACGTACTGGGGAAACCAGGTAAGGCCGTGGGTACTTACCCCCCTGAGGACCACCCGATTCCCGTTTTGGTCATAAAGTTCCGTGCCCACTACGTGCAACTTACCGCTAGTGGACGGCCGAGCGACCGGATTTGCAGCACTGGCAAAAGCCACCAACGCCAAAAGCAAAATGAATATTTTCAAAAGGGATTTTGAACGGGGCATCTTATTCCTCTTCCTGAATCCCCATCAGTTTCATGGCGGTTTTCCAGGTTTCCCTGTTTTCAAAACCGTCCCGCTTGCCGCCGCCGTAGCGGGCATGGGCGAATTCTTCCACAAGGCCTTCCCAGCCTTCCAACTTGCCGTCTTTCACCATGGCGTCCAGGTTTACCGCGGAGGCGGCGACACTGTTTTCGGCGGCACAGTCCGCACCAGCGACAAAACCCTTGGACGCAACATACTCCTTGCACACACTTTCCAGCTCCAGCAACCATTCCCGACTGTCGGCCACGTTCACCCGCTGCTTGAGCACCAGCATCTTTTCACGAAGAGCATTATGGGCGGCACTCTTCTGGGCAACGGCGGCCTTTGCAGCGGCACGGCGACGAGACCGCCACAGCCCTGCAACCAGCAAGCACACAAAAACAACAACCCCTACCACAATAGACATGGGGTTAAAAGGAGCGTCCACACGCACATCCACGCTCTCGCTACGCAAATCCAAGGGCTGTCCTATCTGAGTCGGGATTTCAAACTTAAGGGCCGGAATATGCAGGTTGCCCGTATCCTGGGCCACAATCTTGTAGGTAAAGGTAATAGAAGCAATTTCCTTGCCATCTTTCACGGACCGGGAAGACTCCTGGGACACTCCCAACTGCATAAGCCCCTTAGCATTGGCAGACCCCGTAGGTACCACCAAAAGGGCACTGCCCTGTACACTCCAACTCACCGTCACCGGGAAATCAAAGGTATCCCCCACCGTAAGGGCGGGCATTCCACCCGTGGGCCCCGCCGCAACGGAAATTCCCAACTGCTCTGGCGTGGGCATTTCAACCGGTGCAATGCTGTCCTGCGTCAAACCAGCGGCACTATCCTGCACAGCGACACTCAAAGAATCATTTTCCATACATCAAGAATATACAAAAGATGCCCGACCTGGTCGAGCATCATATCTATAAAAAATCCCGTGGGCCTGGATCCTTTTCAGGGCCTCTACCTTAACTGAATCCTTTGTGCCGTAGATACACCGGCACCCTTGAGTTGGACAACATATGTCCCTGGGCGCAACCTGCTTAAATCCACGGACCTTGAGCCGGTCAATGTCTCACGCATCAGCACACGGCCCTGCATATCCAGCACGCCCATGGAAACGCCCTTAGTGGCTCCCGCAATTTCCATAATGCGGCCATGGACATTCAGCTGCAATTCGGTCTTGGACGGGCGAACCCCTACAAGTCCCACAGACTTCTCAATGGGCTTGTCATGGATAGTCCTGTTGCCAGCTTCATCCACTTCCATAAATCCGAAGTCCACGCTATCCGCAGAATCCATAGGTGCTGCCCAGAAAGCGTCGAACAGCAGGTCGCTGGCAGAAATCCCGCCCAAATTAAACTTGATGTCAGATTCTCCTGCCATCAAACCAATGGCCGAGAAATTAACCGTAAATTTGTCGGTCCGGGTAGTTTTGGGCAAAACCAGTTTCGTTTCCCCCGCAATACCATCGACAGTGTAGGTGATTTCCAGATCCTTGTTCGGGGCCCTGTAGACAAAAGCCATTCTGTAATAGCCGTCTGCCGGCACGTCGAGCATCCTGTACGTGGTCCAGGCGTTGTCCCCCGTAGTCACAATGTAGATGTCCTGGTAGGCGTGTACCGAGGCATCCTCGACGGATTTGATATTGGAAGAGTCGCTATAGTTTTCGGCATTCATGGCCTTGCCAAATTCTCCCTCGCCCGTGCGGACAAATTCGTATGTCTCGCCGCCTTCAAAAATAGAGCAGCTCTGTACGGTGGGCTGGCTAAGTCCCATGGCAGAGAGGGACTGGCCTGCACCAAAGCCCTTCATCATCTTCCGGACATACTTACCCGATTCCGTCAACTGGTACTCCTGCCAATTACCCGAGGAACCGCCACTGGAAATAGCGGAAGAGGTTTCATTCTTGTCATAGAGAGACCAGTTGGCCCAGCTATAACCCAAGGTCTCTATCCATGCCATCCATTCGTTAATGGCGGACCAATCCAAACTTCCATTGCCATCGGCATGGGAGGTTCCCCACTCCGTAATGAACACCGGGAAGTTCTGGCAACGGGCCCTAAGCAAGGATGTCTTGAGGCCCGAATGTCCCGATTCCGACGCATAGAAGTGCAACACGTAACCGATATTCTTGGAGCTCGTTATAGGATTCTTTTGAGCGGAACCGATATCCTGGGAATACCTGCCCGTGCCCACCAAGATCAAGCCGTTGCCGTCATTGGCACGAATCTTCTGGATAACGCCCTCGGCGTAGGACTTGATGGTAGACCAAGAGGTAAGGTTTCCACCGGACTGGGTGTCCGTGGCACCGTTACAGTTTTCGTACAGGGGCTCGTTATAGATTTCATAAATAACGTGCTTGTAATTCTTCTGCTTCACGTAGGCAGACACTTCAGAAAAGAAACTCTGGGCCTGGCTTGCCGCCCTGTGGGCACAATGGGAATGGTTGTCGATAATGACATAGATTCCGGCAGAATTGGCCCAGTCGATCATGCTTTTGGCCATGCTGGTGCTGAGCTGCGAAAGGGGAGCACGAATAAGGGATGCGCCCCAGTCATTGGCAAGGGTCTTGACCACATTCTCGTTAAACCAACCGCTGGCCCACTGGTCCCAGAACAAGCTCATGCCACGCAACTGGACCACATTGCCATGCTCATTGACAATCTTGCCTTCGTTATTAAAGGACAGGGCCCCATTTACGGACACGGGAGATGCCCACACAGAAAGGACCAAGAATAGAACCACCCAGCAAATTTTATGCATACCTTACCCTATAAGAAATCTCCCAAACGCCCTATAAATTTAATTTGTTTTTTGCGTTATAATCCCTTTAGTAAGAATTATTTACGTAAAAAGAGGCTTTTTTGGAGCCTCTTTGAAAAAATGTGATTTATATCAAACTTAGCGGACCATGTGGCCATTCAGCAGCTGCAGGTAAAGCAACTGGATACTGGGGGCAAAATAGTTGGTTCCCGAGGCCAGAGGAGTATCCATCAGCACCTGGTTACAACTAGTCAAGAAGTTCGCATAGCTGGCGTCGATCATGCCCAGGGCACAGAAAGCACCCTTATAGGCCACGGAACCGCCGCCAATACCGGAGGTCTGTACCTCGCCCTGGTAATTATAGCGGTTCAGCGTCATGTTGATGTCGCCACCGGTAATTTTCACCGCGAATTCAGCAGCCTTCTGGATAATGGCCTTCACGCGGTCGTCACCAAACCAGGCATAGTACCACACCAAGCGCCAGGGGATACGGACACCTTCCAGTCCCCAGTATTCCTTGAGCTTTCCGGTGCTAGAACCATTCTGCGGATCCGTAGGCACGCCATCCTTGTCGCACCAGTCGGGCCACAAGCCGTTACCCGCATCCTGGACCTTTTTCATGTACTCGATGGAGCTTTCCAGAACCTGGTTCCACTGGGCCGCACGTTCCGTGTCGTACATGGCAAGCATCTTGAAAGCCACCAGCGAGAAGTAGCTGATATTGTAGACCTTACCCGTGGAGAGCATTTCACCGGCATCGGCAGGCACCACCAAGTGGGTCTCAGGATTCACTTCCTTCGTCATGATGGAAAGGCCTTCTTCGATACCGTGCTGCAGGTACGTGTTATCCCCGTTGGGGGCGCCCCACTTTTCGTGAGCAATCAGCAAGGACACGGCGATGTCCAAGTCGGCATCCGAAGCGGAAGAACCATGACCCGACTTGAAGCCGGTTATCTGCCACATCATGTAGAACTGGTTCGTTTCCGGAGAGAACCTAAAGGACAGGTAATAATTCATCAAGGCGTCAAAACGGGCCTTGTCCCCCTGGAACACGGCAGAAAGCATGCCGTAGCCGATACCCTCGGAAACCGTGTACTTGGGCTGGTCAAACTTGATTCTTGCCGACTGCTTCAGCAGGGGATACTTGGTCAAGCTGTAATAGACTTCCTGGTCTGCGGGCACTTCTTCGCTAAAGGTAACGTAGAAGTTGCTCATCCAGTTGTTATAGAACGTATTGGCGGCCTCCCCATTCTGGTTGGCCGGATAGTAAACCGTTCCTCCCTGAGGGGTATCGCCACCGCCCTGCGGAGTATCACCACCCTGCGGCTGTCCGCCGTCCGGGGTAGCGCTATTGGAGGAACCCGGATCATCGGGGTTGGTAGGGGTGCTGTCATCGCTGGAGCAGCCCACCGCAATAAGGGAAGCCAAAAGGGAAGCACAAAGGAACTTTTTCATATTAAACCTCTTTGTGTGAAAAATACATAAATATGGAGAAAAATGGAGCAGGTATCAAAAAAAAAACAAAGGGGGAGCAGACGCTCTCCCTTTGTGTGAATTTTATCACAGCCGAATTACTTCAGAATCACCTTCTGAGAGTAGTTCACAGACTTGCCCTGCACGCGGATCATGTAGACACCAGCGTCCAGAGAAGCGAGGTTCATGGAAGCAGAGCCGCTGAGGACCTTGCTAGCCACGACCTGGCCGCGGAGGTTCACCACTTCCACGTTGGCGGAAGAAGCGAGACCGGCGACAGTGAGGCTACGGCCGTTGAGCATCACCTTGGCAGCAGAAGCGCTAGCCACGTTGGCGATAGCGGAAACACCGTGAGCGGTGCCGCATTCACCAGTCCAACCCAATTCCTGGATGTAGAAGGTATTGGTCATGGCAGTGGTAGTACCGTTCTTGATACGGAACTTAACACTGGTGGAGTTCATCGTTGCAGTGGTGATGTCAGTGGTGTGTTCCTTGTCCCACTTGTCCTTGTCGAACATAGACCAAGGAATGTCGATGGAGTTGGGGCCATCGGGCAGTTCGAAGTAGTAGGTGTCGTCACCATAGGTCGTAGCATTCCAACCCAATTCCATCTGGATGGTAGCACCATTGGAAGAGTAGGCAACGCAGAAACCGGAGTGGCTAGAGATGTCGATAGCAGTTTCAGCCTTGGTCCAGTTGAAACCGAGACCTACGACACCCGGGACTTCACCGGAAACACCGGTAGTGGACATAGTTGCACCGATACCGTCAGTAGCAGACAAGTTGCCGCCGGGCAGGATAGAACCATCGGTTTCATCGGTAGTGATGAGCTTCCAGGTGCCGTCGGGGTTAGTTGTTGCCGGGGAAACGGTAGCAGAGGTTCCAGCAAGGGAGGCAGTGGCGTCGTAAGCGAACCACCAACCACCGGTAGACTGGAAACAGGCCGCGCCATAGTCTTCCATTTCACCAGGAGCGCCACCAGTGCAGGCGACAACTTCAGGAGTCTGGACCTGATAGCTGTAGTCAGCGCCAGCGGAGACAGCCCAAAGGCTACCAACGGCGAAAGCAGAAGACGCAGAAACGGCCAAGCCGAATAATGCAAGATTCTTGTTCATAGTTCTCTCTCTTTTTTAAGGTTATGTTGGTAAAATATATCTTTTTTTTTAAAAGTGTCAGCGAATTTCACATTCTTTTCGTTTTTTTTACAAAAATGTGTAAAATATCACTTACTTTTCTTTTTTTGTGACTGATAATTGACATCAGGACGCAAAACTAACCCCACCGTGACCAACAGGGAAACAATGGGTTCCTTGTGGTCACCCGACAAATCGTACAGGGCGACCCCGCCAAATCCAGCCTCCTTGATGAACTTGGCGAATTCCCTAAAGGAGGGAATGCCATTGAACACCACCGTTTCGGTAGAGCTCACGGCCACCTCGCTCCAAGATTCTTCGTCAAACGTCACCTTGTAGTCCGGTCCGTCAAAGGCCTTCATCAGGTCCTTGTAAGACAGCACGCCTTCGTTACCGGAACCCACGCCCTCGAACTTGGAGCCCAGGCCCTGAGCCTTGTAGAAGGACTTGCCGTACATGGGGATGATAGGGACAAGCTTGTTTGCAGACAAACCAGCACTCACATAGGCTTCCATGGTTTCCTTCGCCTGCTTCAGGTTGGCGTTAGGGGCCACGGAACCCACTTCTTCGTTCATCTGGTCCGTAAAGTAGATAGAGGCAGAAGAAAGGGCGTCGAACACTTCCGAACCGTAAGAAGAGGCATTGGAAGCATCGCTGTTCAGGTTGGCAGAAACTGCCACGCCGCCATCGGACAAGGCCTTGACAATCTTCTTGAAGGTTTCGTAATCGGATTTTTCTTCGGGAACCCAATCCAGCTCAATGCCGTCAGCCTTGTACTTGTCAAGGGTTTCCTTTGCGGAACTGACAAAGCCAGACATGGCGTCGTCGCTGGCTCCAAGACCACGCATGGCGTCTTCGTTACCCGCACCGCCCACGGAGATGATCAGGTCCACCTTGTTCTTGTCAGCAAGGGCAGCCAACTTTTCCAAGTTCGGAGCGTCCGTGTCATCTGCCAGAGCCAGTTCTCCCGATTCCGAGGGAACCATGGACACATAACGGATTTCCGTCAAGAATTCATAACGGACATCGTCGGGGGTAAACTGGGAATACTGCAGCCAGTAAGGGAAATAGCCAGCCACACGACCATCGCCGGCCCACAGGGTAGCCGCAACGGCAAGAGTTGCAATTGTCAAATGTTTAAACTGCATAATCACCTCACTGAATCAAGTACTTTTGAGCCGAAGTGGAATCGTAACAGAAGCGTCCTGCGCTGTAATCCAGCATAAAGGGCTTTGTTCCCAAGGTATCGGGGACCACTTTTTCTATGGGCATGGACTTTGATTCGCCTTTTTTGCAATAACGATAGGCCCTGCCTTCAAGAACGCCCAGCAACAGGTAATGGTTGAACATCAGGTCTTCGTCAAAAGCGAATTTCTCAAGATATTCCTTGTCCTCTTTCACGCTGGGTTTACCGGTCTGTTGCTTGTTGAATTCCAAGATGGCAGTCTTTTCGTCGCTATCCAGGGAATCCACACCAGCCCACAGGCTGTCGGCAAAACCCACATACAGCGAAAACACCTTATGGACCAACGCGGTGTCCGTCAAGAATTCCTCGTTGTCTGCATCGATGTTTGCCTGGGCCGCCTTTCTGGCGTCCTTTGCCAACTTGGCTCCCGAGGGGAAATCCACATAATCCACTACAATCGTGCTATCCGGCATCATCACCGCCTTCTTAGCGGTGTCCAACCTAGCCTTGTTATAGTAGCCATGGTCCATCAAATCCTTACGGATCTGCTGGTACTTGACATCAGGATTGATCTTGATGTATTCTTCCAGCGAAAAATCCGCAGGCATGCCGATGGCCTCGTTTTTTTCTACTCCCAAATCCGAGCAGGCCATAAGCCCCAATGCCAGGCCAAGTACGGTAACAATCTTTCCTTTCATACGCTTCTCGACCCCTTTAGAAATTGACCTTTACGTCGGCCATAACAATGTTCTTTGTGAAATCCACAGACTTGGAGGATGCGTTGCCGGCCTCGTCAAAGGCCTTGTAATCAACACCATTCTTCATCCAGCCATACTGCATGGTCAGGTAAGCACCCTGGGCAATCTTTACCCGCGGTCCGGCGAGCACCAGAGTCTCTTCCATGCCATCCAGGAACCCTGCAAAGGGAAGACCAAAGTCGGTCTTCAACAGGTGGAAACCAGCAAGCAAAGCCACAGGACCATAGATGTCGGCATTCAAACCTGCGGTCAGGCTAGAGGACTTCCGTTCCAAGTAATCCTCTTCGGCAGTCTGCTCGTAAGAGGCCGAAACGTCCAAGACGCGGTCCCAGTTCAAGAAGTTCCCCACCTTGGCCAACACGCCGCCACCAAAACGGGTGTAAGAAGAGCCGCTGGCAAAGTACAGGCTGTCGCCATCCAACTTCTTGGCCTTATAGAAACCGCCCAGCAAACGGACGGTCAAAGCGTCGTTCCAATTGAAGGCGACATTCAAGTCTCCACCGGTACGGTTCGGAGTGGCATAGCCGTAAGGCAGGGCCAAGCTGGTAGCCGGGTCCAAAGCCCTGGACATGGCAAGCAGTTCGCCACGGCGCATGGTCTTGTGGCTATAACCGTTCCTGTAATACTGGCCGAACTTGTAGTTGTTGAACAGTTCGAAAGTATCGCTCTGCACGTAGTAACGGGTTCCCTCGATAATCTGCACGGCACCGGTGGTCTTGTCGGTCATCATGTTGTATGCCGTCTGGGGAACAGATTCATAGTGAGAGAAGTAGAGGTTTTCCAACGCTCCGGAACGGCTGCCCAGAAGGTACCCGATGGAGGGGTCATACATGGCATCGCTGTTCAGGATGGAGGTAAGGCCCATGGTAATGGGGCTCATGGCCAATTCCGACTGGAAACCCTTGTCGTTCATCATTCCGTTCAAGGTAGCCTTGACGTCCCACTTGGAAGCATCGTATTCCACGTAGGCATCTGCATGCAGGCCCATCTTGTTCTTTAAACGGCCCAGGTCCCTTTCCACAGGGCTCAGGTCCACGGAATCCTTGTAGAACAGGTAGGCCCTGATGTCCTTGCTTTCGTCGGGCAGGTAAATGGAATCCGTATAGAACGCCATGTTCTTCAGGGTGTCATTTCCCAGCTCATCGATGGACTGCTTCCAGTAAGACATGGCCACTTCCACGTTGGCGCCAAAATTCAGGCTGGACTTGCTACCCGTCTTGGAGTCGTAACCAATGCTTCCGCTCAAGACGTTGTTCCATTCGTACACGGCGGGGTAGTTGTCCGACAGCAAGGTCGCCCTGGTGCTTCGGACACGGTCAAAGGCGTAGGCGTCATTGACTCCCAAGGTGAGGCCGAAGGCACTCACACCCAAACGGCCACCAAACAGGTAGCGGTCGGCGTCGTCGAAGTCAAAGAACAGCTGGTCGGCCTTTTTACCATTATTCCTTAAGCGGGCCAGAGTTCCCTGAACCATAATGTCATCCAGGGCACCCATCTTGAAGGAATGGTAGGCCACATTCAAACCCTGCATCAAGCGGCGGTCCGAGCCATCCAGGCTGCGTTCTGCCATGACCGCCTCACGGCGTTCCTTGAGGATTTCCGGTTCCATGATGTAATCCGGTTCCGGCTGGTAAATGGTAAGGGGCGTATAACCAACCCGCATGGTACCCAAGTTGAAGTCCACATGGCGGTTGAGGATCAAGCCGTCGTAGGACCACCAGTCAATCAGGGGGACATTGTTGCCTTCGCGGTGGGCGTTGTTCCAATCCTTATGGACACGCAACCCAAACTTGGCCATGGTCTCTTGACTGGGACGGATGGAGAACAGCAAGTTGGCATGGGTATAGGCCTGAGCCTCCGCCGTCTGCGATTCATCCATTAACGCATCGGAGTCCACAGAGGAACGCAAGAAACCTGCCTGGGCGGTTCCGTTTACGGAGAATCCCAAGACATTGCGCTGAATATCTTCCAACTTTTCCAAGAAGTTTTGCTGCTTCTGTTCCACAGTGGCAGAATCAGTAGCTTCCTGGGCAAAGGTCGAGGCTGCAGCAAGGCAGGATACCAGCAACGAGCATTTAAACATTTTCGTTTTCAAGTTCATAATCACAGCCTCTTTTAAAATTCAACATTAATTCTTGCGTCGATGACGCTTTGTGTAAATTCATGAGTAAGCTTAGACGCTTCTGCGTTGTCGGGCAGCGCAGCCATGTAGTCAGGAATATTGGAATCCCCGAGATTTTCTATGCCACTGGTACGGTACTTGTTCTTGACCGAAATCTGACCGTAATTCATAGACAGCCAGGCATGGGGGGCTACGGTGTAGTCCAAGCCAACCATCCACTGCATCTGCTTGCCCTCCATAATCGGGGCTACCGTCACATTCAGGTTAGAGGTCATGGCCTGCTCGTAGGCGCCCATGCCGGTGTTGATGTTGGTACGGATCATCTGGAATCCGGCCGACACACCGAAACGTTTGAAGTAACGCCAATAGAGTCCGCCGTTCACGAAGTCGGAATTCATCTTGGCGATGTCTATTTCCTTGGTGGAGTACTTGTAGCTTCCGCTCAGTTCCAGCATGCTATTGAATCCCAACAGCTTCAGGACATCTACCTTGGCACCACCGCCCATTTCAGTGAACTTTGCCTTGTCGCCAGAAACCAGCAGGGACTTGACCTGTTCCTGCATAATGAACAAGCCCTGGACCTCTACGGCGTTGTCCTTAAACCCTGCAATGGCGTTGGCCTTTACACCCGTGCGGTTCGCGGTAGCAAGCCCGTTGGGGAGAGCGCCCGAAAGTGCCGGGTCGGAGAGTTCCTCGAGCAAGGCAAGCTCGTTGCGGGTAAACACGGCCGTGGTGTAAGAGGTCTTGCTATAGGGGGCAATGTTATAGCTCTTGTTCTGGCTCTTCTGTGCCGAAGTGTTCAGCGGAGAGGCGTTTGCAAGGGCTGCCGCCAGCGGAGAGTGACGCGGCGTGAAGTAGTACATGGCGTCGAAGGAAGAATACAGGGGAGCGTAGGTCCCGTACTTGGTCAGGTTACCGTCCTTATCCGTGTTCAAAATACGGCGGGCCACAAAGGACGGGGACTGGGCCATATTGTTGAACCAGGAGGAATCGTTGTAGATATAGGTTCCAATAACCTTGGCATTCCAAAGGTCCGTCTTGTAGCCGGCCTGGAGTTCGGCATTCACAGCCATGCCCTTGTCATCCTTCCCATGCTTAAGCTTGTACAGGGTCTCGCCGGCCTCGTTGGTCCCAGCTTCCTTGTACTTGTGAGTTTCGTCTATGGACATGGCCAGTTCGCTGGTCAGGTCCAAGATCAGGTTCTTGTTGTCAAGGATTCCCGCCACATCGCCACCGATACGGCCAGAAATCACCTTGGTGCTCTGGGGTATAGAATCCAGGAAATTGGTGGGCAGGTAATTGAACACGCCCGCCTTGGAGTCATAGAAGTAGTTCCTGTTGATGGAGTTCTCGTCATCGAAAATCCACAGGTAGGTTCCCGCCAACATCAGGTTCTTGTTCAGGGGGAACCACTCCAAGTTGCCGCTAACAGCGTACTTGTCGAAGTTGCCAGCCTGGGAAGCACCAGCAATGCCCTCATTGGGCAAGATGTTGCCTTCGTAACCAGAAAAGTCCAGGTATTCGCCGCGGCGAAGCCTTGCCGCAAAAGCCTCGGCACGAACTTCACCAAGGGTGGCACCCAGGTCCGTACGGAACTGGACATTTGCACCCTGCATGTTACGCTGGTTGCCCACAAGCATGGCGTCACCACGGGCCATTTCCTTGTTCCGGGCAAAAATCATGGGTTCGTACATGATGTCCACACCCGGAGCATAAACCGTCAGCGGAGATATCTGGCTGCGGAAGTCGCCAACCACCCAGTAAAGGTAGTTTCCAAGGTTACCTTCCACATTCAGCCAGGGGAAGGTAATGGAAGTGGCCGATGCGGCAAAGTAGTCTTGCATGCCGGCAAAGGCCCGCATCTTGGCGTTGACGCGAACGTTATCCCAGGGGCGGAATCCGAAGTCCAAATCCATCTGGACAAATTCCATCACTTCCCTGTCGGGCATCACGTTGTAGGCGTTAACGTCTTGGTCGGAACTCAAATGGGAGTTGGTGTAAACCGCCCTGACCGTACCGCCAATATCCACCCCTTTCTTGGATTCGATAGATTCCAGGGTGCTGTCAATTTTCGAAGCATTTGTCGCGTTCACGGACGCAGCCGCAAAGGCCGCAACCGACAACATAACGGTCCCTGCAAGGCGCAACATCTTCAAACCTCTTTCCATATGCATTTGATAATTATTCTTCATTTCAAGCCTCCTTAGAACCAGATCTTCGTTTCAGCTTGAACATAATGAGCTTTCCAATCATTCTCGGGAGCGGTCTCGTCACTGCTGGTCATCCACCTATAGCGGAAGTGGAGTCCCGCACGGTCAGCAAAGTCCCAGTCAAACCCGATGCCAATGGCAGTCTGCAATACATTGAGGGGAGCCTTTTCGTAGTAGGTACCGCCCTGGTTGTAAGGAGCCTGGTAAGGACCGGAAGTACTGTTCAATGCCGTGGAGACTTTCCGTACAAGGTAGGCCTCTTCGGCACGGAAGGTTTCAAAGCCCAGGGTCAGAACCGCATGGAGCGTAGGCGTAATGGCTACGGCAGGTTCAGATTGCACCCACCAATTCACCAGCAGCATGTCGTCCTGCGCTTCGCTGTAACCCAGCGGGGAGAACGTGGTAGAAACACCAGAAAGGGCCGTGTAAAGTTGCAGCATGATGTTGCGGTCCGTATTGAACCAATGGCCAATATCATAGCCCAGATCCAAAGCCAACGTAGAGTTCCACTTGGTATGCTGGGGAATATTGCCGGCCTTGGCGTCAGAAAGGGATTCAAAGGGAACAAAGCTATCCCACAGTTCCCAAGTTCCGCCACGGACACCACCTTCCTGATTTTCCAGGCGGGACTGGCCCGTCCCACCAGCAACACGGGAAAGCTGACGACCGCGGGTGTTACCGGAGTCGGAATTGAACAGGGACTTGTGGCGTGTCCAGGAATTGGTGGATTCCCACATGGCACGGCCATTCAGGTTGTACTTGTAATTGATGACGTCGTCACCTTCTTCCACCTGCTTGTGGATACCGTACTGCACGTGGGTTCTACCCCTGTTGAAGTCCGGTTCCAACTTGACGTTGGCACCCATCATGTTGGGGCCATAGCGGAAGGTACCCGCACCTGCATACCATTCGTCCTGGCGCCAGGAACGGAAACGGGAGGGGTCGGTCATACCGTAGGGAGAGAAGAAGTCCTTGGCAAAGTAGACGCCTTCCATGGTAATAGGAATCAGGTGCTTGTCCTGAGCCTTGACGTAGACGCCAACGGCCGGGGTAGAGGTTCCAGACCGGCTGTATTCCTTCTCGTACTTCTGGCCAGAACCCACTTCCTTGAGTTCCTCGGAAGCGTCCTTGAATACGGTGGAATCATCCCAGCTCAAAGCCACGTCCATCATCAAGAAGAACTTGGGGGTCAGGTTGCCCTTGATATCGATAGATGCCACATGGTAATCCGATATGGCCGGGTTTCCTTCTCCATCGATCACCACGGGGTTGTTCTGGTAATCCGGTTCGTAAATCTGGTCCTTCTCGTAGATGACACCCATATAGTTGCCACCCACCGTCATGTCGGCATCCAGGAACTTGATCTTTTCCTTGGCCAAACGTCCATGGACCACCTGGCCGCGGAAGTCGTAGGTACCGGACATTTCCAGTTCGCCCACCTGGGAACCCAGCATGCGCAAACCGTCACGGGCACCGATGTCCATGTCCATGGGCTGCGACAGCATGGCCTGAGCCTTCAAGTTCCAAGGCAAAGTATGCACATCCAGGAAGAGGCCACCGAAGGAGCGGTTGGTCCAGAAGGCACGTCCACCTTCCTTCACCGGCTTAAAGGCCTTTTCCTTATAATAGGTACTCACCACCTTTTCGTCTTCGAACAGTTCGTACTGGGAAAGGAACCTGGGCATGGTCTCGCGTTCCCACATGGTAAGGGGGCTCGCGCTCTTCCAGATAACGCCACCGGCAAGGAGGGTAGCACCGAAGTTCCCGCTTCGCATGTCGATGCCCGCCAACATGTTTTCGGAAACTCTCAAGCCGTAGTAGTCCGAAGAGTGCAGGTAAAGCACGCGTTCGCTATTGTTAAAGGGACCCTCGTTGGGGGAAGATGCCTTTGAACTCTCAAAGTAACCCGAGAAGTCGAAGGGCAGGTACAGGTTGGTAAACACCGTCAAGAAGGACGACGGAGAAACCACGATGCCCACCGTAGCGGCGGCTTCCACCTTGGTCCTCACCCGGTCGTCGGTCTGCAAATCGGAATATTCGTAGTAGTCAAAGTTCTTGAACCTGATGGCGATGTCGCCGGAAACTGCCACCGGATTATCGTCCTTACCCACCACCGTGGAACCAGCGTACGCTTCCAGGGAATCAAGTCTATCGTTCAAGGAATCCAGCTGGTCTGCGGTCATGGGTGCGGCCCATGCGGCAGAAGCGAACACGCCCGAGGCTAACAAGGAAAGTGCTATTGTATTCTTATGCATAAAAAACCTCATTACAGCTCGTTGCGGAAGGGATAGCCGCTGGGACCTTTATAGGCCTCGCCAGCTTTCTTAATAACAATATCATCCATCCACACCTTGAAGGACTCGTTCTCGTCCGCGCGCACTTCCAAGCGGAAACCCTTGAAGTTGCTCCAAGCAAAGGGGAGCATCACTTCGCGGGTATTCTTGGCATCCCAATAGACACCGGTCATGCCGAAGCTCTTGAGGGGGATGCTAAAGTGTTTCCATTCCGTGGTAATTTCGCCAAAGCTCTTGGAACGGAGTTTGACCTGCAGGGATTCACCATTGCTCTTGACGCCATCGTCCACAAGCACGAACAAGGCGTTTTCCTCGCCCTTGGCGCCCTTAATCCAGAATTCCAGCACGCCCTCTTCCAAGTAAGGGGTCAGGTCCACGGAACCCGCGATACAGATAGCCACACCGGAATAGTCGTTGGCAATGAGCTCAATCTCCATGGCCAGGTCGCCTTCCTTGGAACCTGCCACGTCCGTCATTAGCGGTTCGGGGTTTTCACGGGGGTACTGGTAGGTGTATCCACCGCCGCGGGGAATGCCTTCGCGCATGACAACAGAAACAACATCTGCATCGCTATGGAATGGCTTTACCTCTTTCTTTATAAAGTGGGAGGCATCTCTATCTCGATAATCGCTAAAGGCAGCAAAAGACACTGTCGCCATGGACAACAGGGCCACCCCAGCTAGATAAGGAATTCTCATAGAAACTCCATTTTGAAACAAAAAACGAATATACCGAACCTAAATATACCACTTTTTTCAAAAAAAACATTTTTTTTTCAAAATTATGTCTTTTACATCTGTAAACAGTTATGTTTTTGTTCCATTTCCCTTTATCCCCTTTTTTATCTATTTTCTAAGACATGAGCAAACATTTACTTTATTTTACATTCTCCCTCGGTTTGGCGGCATTTTTGTCCGGATGCGGCGATTCCGACTCTAACGGAAACATTGTCGGCCCCAGCAAAACCGAATCTTCTAGCAGTGCAGAACCTGCCAGCAGTGGCGAACCGGAGCCCGAGGTAACCCCTGTGGACTATTCCAAGGCCGTGGCCATGAACAAGAAACTGGGGAAAGGCATCAACTTCGGGAACACCTTTGACGCTACTTGCGAAACTTGCTGGGGCGCTGGTCCTGTAGAAAAGGAACAGGTGGACTACGTAGCCAAGATGGGGTTCCAAACGGCCCGTTTGCCGGTGCGTTGGGACGAGGAAACCTCCCAAGAGGCCCCTTACACCATCAACCCCGCCTATATCAGCCGCATCAAGGAGGTCCTGGGTTACTTCAAGGCCAACAACATGCGGGTGATGATGAACATGCATCACCACGACTCCTTCATTTACGACATGGTCTATTCCAACGAGGCCTGCAACAGCAAGAACTACAACCAGCGGAAGAGTTCCTGCGGCAACGACAGCAAGTATGCGACCCCGAACCAGGACAACCTGGAAAAGAACCTGACCCGCGTAGATTCCATCTGGGCCCAGATTTCCAGGGAATTCAAGGACTACGACAACGACTTCCTGCTGTTTGAGCTGTTCAACGAGCCCGTGTATGGCGTATCCTCTGAGATATACAACGAGATGATCAAGCGGACCTACCCCATTATCCGCGCCACCAACCCGGGCAGGACCCTGGTTTACAACACTTACCCCTGGGGCGGACTAAGCGGGATCAAAAAGCTGGAACTCCCCCAGGACGGCAATGTCATCATAGACGTTCACTACTATGAGCCCCAGAACTTTACCCACCAGGGCCACAACAACCAGTGCGACCCCTCTAACCCTATCGTCTGGGATGACTCCAAGGCTAATAAGGACAAGATTACCAGCGATTTCGCGACCATGCGTCAATCCGCCGATGAACGGTTCCCCGCCACCAACCCCGAAGGCATTCCTATAACCATCGGCGAATTTGGCGTCTCTACCTGCAACAACGTTGCTTCCAAGGCCCTGTGGACCAAGTATGTAGTCGCGGCAGCGGAAGCACAGGGCATGAGCTGGCAATACTGGGCGTTCACTTCCGTAGGCGGCTTCGAAGTCTACCAGAAGAAGGCCGGCACCTGGGAAGTCCCCGTAGTCGCAGCCCTGGGCGTCGACACCACGGGCCTTGCCAAGATCGAGATCGCCCCGAAGGTCATAGAAACTTCTAGCTCCTCCGAAGCGGAATCTACCGAAAGTTCCTCTTCTGAAAGTGCAGAAGAATCCTCTTCGGCCGCCGCAGATTAATCTAGGAATTCATCAGAATGTAAAACACCTGCCAGAGGCAGGTGTTTTTTTGTGTTCCAATGGTAGATGTACGCCTGCTTTTTAGTTAACCTCCCTTATCCCAGCAACCTGGCAACCACATAAACCCATCAAGAGAGCCAAACGGTATAAGAAATACAGTGCACATGATATGCATCCCTACATCAAAAGGGATTCTACGAAAAAAGCCCCGCGACAGCGGGGCCTTCTTTGATTCTATCTAAGTTTCTAGCGATTCACAAACCGCAGGGACTTCATTTGAGAGCCGTAGCGGAGGCGGAGTATGTACATACCCTTCGGCATGCTCCCGACGTTAACGGCATGAGTCCCGGCGGACATGGTTTCTTGCACAAGGGTCTGGACCTTGTGTCCCTTCATGTCAAACACGTCCAGGGTCACAAACTTCGACTGGGGAATGGAGAAGAGGACCTGGCGGTTCTTGACCATCAATCCCGACAGGACCGGCTGCTTCAATTCCACAATGGCATCGGAGCCTTCGGGGGCCACGTAGCCGTCTATCTGCGTCGGCACAGGGATGGTCCCATCGAAGCTGGCACCGCTCCCGGTAAGCTTAATCTGGATGGTTCCCGTTCTGGAATCCAGCTTGCCATCCGTAAGGACCGCCAACACGGTAACCGTTCCCGTACGATTGGCTTCGGGAGTGTAAATGAGCGTATCCCCGGTGCCGTTCAGCTGCAATGTCCCAGGGAAGCTGCCCTTGGTCCATGCCTTGAACCAAATGGAATCCCCGTCGGCGTCCTTGCCGCGAACACGGTGCAAGCTAAGCATGACCTGGTCCGTATTTGCGGAGGTCACCGTCGTCTTGGCATAAATGGTAGGGGGCTGGTTCTCGCAATTCAGCGTGAGGGTACCCACAGAAGTTCCCTTGTTGTTAGAGACGGAATAGGTTATGGTCACCAGGCCCTCGCCGGCGGGTTCGTAGATAATGGTGTCAGCCGAAACCGTAGCCCTACCGCTAGATGCCGTGGCATCCTTCAAGGTCAAGGCGTTTGTGGAGCCCGTGGCAGGGTCCGAGGCGCCCAACTTCAAAAGGGTGTACTTGGAAACGTTCTTGTGGCTGGCGGAAATCGTGGTGTCCTTCAGGCTGGGCTTCCTGTCGGTCATCTTGACCAGGATTTTCTCCTGAATTTCTATGCTACCGCTCTTAACCTTGTAGATAATGTCTATGGAGGCCGGAGAACCGTATTCCGGAGACTGGAAGGTTATGGAATTGTCGGTATGGCTCACCTGCCCGTATGCACTGGTTGCAGAAGTGATGGTCCCCTTTAGGCCCAATTCAGAGGAGAAAGTCACACTCTTGCCTTCTGCCAGGGAATACGCGAAGGATTTTCCAAAAGGATGGTCGCTAGGCACAAAACTGGACCACTTGTTTGTGCTCATGAAGGCATTGAACACGCCCGCCGTGGAGTTGGTTCCCGAGAAACGGGACTTGTAATTGTCCAGGGTCTGAGGGGTGGCATCGGAGGGGAACATGGCCGAAGACTGCTTGTCGTTCCCTGCGAACCACATACAGCCACTCACCTTGTTCTGGTCCATCCAAGAACGCCAGCTAGAAGCGTCGCTAACATTCCCATCGCCATTGGCGTCAGTTGCGCCCCACTCCGTAACAAAGGTAGGTGCACCGGAAGCCTTGTTGTTCATATAGCTATTGTGGTTTGCCGCAGCGTAAAAATGCAGCGTATAGGCAATGTTCTTGTAGGTGTTGTGCAGGCCTTGGCTTGCCTGTTGATTAGGATTGGAGGAATAAAAAGTAGACCCCACAATCACCAGGTTGTCGTTACCGGCTCCACGGATGGCGGCAGTCACCGTCTGGGCATAGGAATGGATTTGGCCCGCAGAGGCGCTGACCGGTTCGTTGTAGATTTCCCAAATAAGGTTGGGCACGTCCTTGTATTCCGTGGCCAATTCCTTGAAGAAGTTGGCTGCCTCGTTGGTCTCGTTCTGGGCGTTGTGAGAATGCCAGTCCACAATCACGTAGATGTCATCCAGGATTGCCTGATTCACGATTTCCTTGATCAAAGCCTTTTGCATAGCCTTGTTCTGCCCTGCAACGGTTCCGTCCTTGGACAAGTAACCAAAACTGGTCACCGGATCGGGATTACCATCAGTTGCCGAAATCGGTTCCGAATTTTCCCTATAATATTTGATAGCCATGGGGAGGCGGATTACACCGATCTCGAAGTTGTTCACGAACCAGTCCACCGCTATGGGAGAAAACATGGCGGAAGGCGAACCCGTGGACCAATACAGGCTGGGACCCTTCAGCTGGATAGGAAGGCTACTCCCTGTTTTTTCGCCACAGATGTTGGAACCGCAAGAGACCAACTTGCCAAAGTGGCTTACCGGACCGGCAAAGGCGAACGTAGACGCCAATGCCATGAGAGCTAATACTTTAGTTTTTTTAGACATAACCAACCCTTAGGACAAACTTTGTCCCTCTCTTTGACCATAAAATAATCTTTTATGAGCCCTTTTTGCCTTTTTGAATGTAAAAAAACTGGTTCCTTTAGGAAACATTTCAACATTTTGCCCCAAAAACGGGGTGTTTGGTGACAAAAATCACAATATTATAAGTTTTGTGGGAGTTTCGCTTTTTTCTACATTTCGGGCGTGATCAGTGTAATTGTCCTTGCCACACTCACTGCCATCTATGCAGTCGCCATCCTCACCTTTGCAGTGGGGATTATCCGCACGCACCGCCACAAGGGCAAAGCCACCCCCTACGTTTCCGTGGTAATCCCCATGCGGAACGAGGAAAAGTTCCTCCACAGGACCCTGGAAGCCCTGGCGGCACAGGAATACGAGGGTGAGTACGAAATTATTTGCGTGGACGACCGTTCCACCGACGCCACCGGCAAGATTTTGGACGATTTCGTGGCAAATCACGGCGAAAAGTTCCGGGCCCTGCATTTGGACCCAAACCTTCCCAAGGTGGAAAGCCCCAAAAAGCGGGCCTTGGAGGCGGGATTCAAGGAAGCCAAGGGCGAAGTGCTGTTGATTATGGACGCCGACTGCGTGCCCACCAAACGTTGGCTGGCCTCCATGGCGGGGCGTTTCGAGGGGAACATCGCCATTGTGCAGGGTCCCAAACGCAATACCGGCGGCTGGAGCCCCGTACACCAGTATCAAAAGCTGGAAACCCTGGCCTACACCTCCATAGAAGCAGCGGGATTCAGCCTGGGGCACCCCATGTTGGCCAGTGCCGCCTGCCTAGCCTACAAAAAAGACCTGTTTTTCAAGGTGGGGGGCTTTGGGGACCTGGTGAACCTCTCTAGCGGCGACGATGATATGCTTATCCACAAGATGATCAAGGAGCCGGGAGTGGAATTCTGCTACAACCTGAATGCCGATGCCTTGATCGAGACTGCACCGGTAGATTCCCTTAAGGCCTTGTTCTTTCAGCGGGCTCGGTGGAGCAGTAACGGCACCAAGTACGACAGCCACCTGTATACGCTGGCCCTTTCCCTGATTTACACCTTCCTGGTATGGCTTTTTGTAAGCCCGTTTTTGGTGCTGTTCGCAGAATTTCCGCTGACCTGGTTTGCCATCCCCATGGGCGTGAAGGTTTTGTGCGATTTGATTTTCTTGACCTGCGCCGCCGTGAAACTCCACTCCAAGAGGTTCTTGCTGGCGTTGCCCGTTACCGAAGTGATGCAGGTACCCATCAACGTGTTTGCGGTACCTTTCGGGTTGCTGGGATTGTTCAAATGGAAATAGGGCGACGCCAAGCCGTTTAGAGGACTGCTGCCCGGGCCCAGGACTCCGCCTGTTCCACGTTTTGCAATTTTCCGTCCAGCTGGAGTTCAAAACTCTTGCGGATAAGGTCTCCAAATTCTTTCCCGGGATTTAGTCCCAAGGACATGAGGAACCGCCCCGTAAGGAAAGGTTCCGGAGCCTTTTCGTAAACGCCTAGTTCCTGGGCCCGGGACTTTAACCACCCCGCAAAAGAAAGCCGTTCCGCCTCGCCGTAGACGGGGTTGGACAGCAGGAACACTTGGTATTCTTGCAAACCCTCCAACGCCACGGACAGCCGGCGGATTTTCGTATCGTCGGGGTTTGTTGCAGGCGAAAATGCGGCGGCGTGGTTCAGCAGCCGGGGCACGTTTCGCAGGATTTTCACCTCGTTGGTCATGCCCGCAAGGAAACGTTCCCATTGGCGGGGCTCGGGGTTTCCCAAAAGGAGCGCCGCAAAAGAGAGGGTCATGCGAGATTCCTCGCTAAATTCCGAGGCATTCCCGGAAATGTTGTCCAGGAACTCGCCCAACTTTTCGTAAGAACCGTCCAGAGGGTTCACCTCCGGGAAAAACCGCAGCAGGTCCATTTCCAAAAACGCATTGAGGCCCAGGGAAGGCTTGCCCGGCTTTAAAAGCCACTTCTTGAATTCCTCGTATATCCGTTCCGTGGAAAGGTCTTCCAGAGAAAGGCTGCGGCAAAGTTCCGCCGTGGTAGAGTCAAGGGTAAGTTGAAAGCGGCTGGCAAATTGCACCCCACGCAAAATCCGCAGGGAATCTTCGGCAAAGGCTTCGCTCACATGCCGCAAGACATGATTCTTCAAGTCCTCCATTCCGCCATAGGGGTCACAAAGGGTCAATTCCGGAAGTTCCATGCCCATGGCATTGATGGTAAAGTCCCTGCGCCGGGCGGCTTCCTTGAAGGAGAGTTTTTCGTCGGTATGCACCACAAAGCCCCGGTGGCCGTAGCCTATCTTGCTTTCGGTGCGGGGGAAAGAAAAGTCCAAAGAAAGTCCCTTCATGGCCAGGTGGATGACCCCGAAGGCCTTGCCCACCAAGTTGGTGCGGCCATATTTGGAAAGGATGGACACCAGGGAATCCTGCCCCATGTCGTAAACTTCGATATCGTAGTCGCGGCAGGGCATCCCTAAAAGGGCATCACGAACCCAGCCGCCCACCAGAAAGGCACGGCCACCGGCACTGCGGATTTCTTCCGCAATCTTGAGAAGCCGCCCGGGCAGTTCCGGCTGGTATTCCTCACCAGACAATGTGCGCACGGAAATCATTACTGCGGAGCCTCTGACCTTGCAGGATTTTCATTTGCAGTGGCATTGACCGTGGTATCCGTAACTACGGAATCCGTTGCCGCAGTAGCCGTGTCCGCAGGGACTGCCGCGGAATCTACTGGAGCGGCAGCGGAGTCCACAGGGACCGATGCAGACGAATCCGCTGAACCGCTGGCGGAATCCACAGCAGGAACCGAGTCCGCAGCGGAATGAACCTTCTTGGTGGTATCCTGGGCGGCAAATCGTTCGTAAATGCTCCTGCGGGTTTCCGCAGAGGCCTGCTTCTTTTTGGCCTCTTCTTCACGGCAGGCCCGAAGTTCCTCTTCCATAAAGACACGCTGGTCCGGGGAATAGGCCATGGAGTTGTTGCGGTACTCGATTTCGTCGCAGACCACCCCCTGCCTTTGCCCCGCACAGGAGACAAAGCAAGCGCAGCCAAAACCTGCAAAGCACAAAAAAGCCAGACCCAGTTGAATTCGTTTCATAGCATTCCCCCTAATGGACAAGGATAATCTTGCCCGTCTCTTTCTTGGAACCTTTCCGAACTACATAGTGATAGACGCCCGGTGCCACCAGTTTCCCGTTCTTATCAAGGCCGTCCCATTCCGCACGGCCTCCCAGCACTTCCGCATTGCGGAATGACCGTACCAGGCTTCCGCCGCGGTTGTAGATACTGACAAAAGAATCTTCTGCAATATTGTCAATGACAAGTCGGTGCCCCAACTTGGGCCTAAAGGGATTGGGATAGGCCTTTACGCCGGCAGGGGCCTCCGAAGTCATGAACTTTTGGGCATTCCTCAAATCGTTACGGGAATAGCGTGTTATACCCACATCGTGGGCAAACCAGGCCATGCCAAGAACGGGGTCAATGGCCATATCGTGAACCCGATTACTCAACAAGCCGTCCTTCGTAGTAAAATGAACCACCGACAACGTATCCCTGGATTTCTTGTATTTAGTCAAGCGGAACACGCCCTGATTGGAACTGCCCAACCAAATGTTCCCCTGAACATCCCTATCGATGGACGTGTATTCCGCCCCCATCAACCCCTTGGTGGATTGAGGCTGAATCAGAGTATCCCGGTCTTCGTCCATGTAGGCCAAATTACCAACCGTTATCATCCACAAGTTGCCCGCATCCTTGTCAAAGGCAAAGTCTACCGGAGTTTTCCCTTCGGGCGTCGGGTAGTTTTTCTTTTGGGACACCACAAGCCTTCCACCATTTTGGGACGGCGGCGTCACACGGAGCAAATCCAAGGAACCCGTAAGGGAAGCAACAGCCTCTTCCCTCGAAGAAACATAGACTAGCCATTCTCCCGTCGCTGAATCCAGCTTGGCCGTCAGTGGACCCGCAAGGGGAGTGGTCCCTACAGCCTTTGCACAACTTATATCACCGTATTTGGAAATATAGACCAGGCCATAACGCGACTTTTCAGATGTGGCCACCAAGAAACCGGAACTGTCGGGGGTAACGGTTGTGCCAACCGCCACCGTGTAATCCTCTATATATTCATCCAAACAGCTATTGTCGTCCCTGGGCGTAAATTCCCGTATTATGGAGTAACCATCGTCACCGAACAAAAACAGGCCCATGCCCCACACATGGGAAAGCAAAATGCCATCTCCCGTAGCCGAGAGGATTTTCATCCTGTAGTCATAGGCCTCCGTTGGATTCCCGAGTCCATTCCAAATAGGGACCATGCCGCGCCAACTATAACCGTCGCTATAATCCATCCAGCCTTCTGGACTTGCTGCCACTACACCGCCCTTGGAAACCGGCGTAAAGTTGTAGGCCCTACCCAAGGTAAAGTTGTTTATGACAGAATCCCGGGCTGCCGCTTTTTGGGAGGGACTTGCAGGGAACGCACTCTTGCGTTTTTTCCAGGAGGATGGATCCGCAAGACGCATATCCTTAGAAAGGTTTTCCCAGTCCATTTTTCGCTCATAGGATACGTCGCCCAAGGATACATACAGGGAATCCCCGTGAACTAGCAACTTCTGTGGCGGCTTTGTGGTAAGGGAATAATCCCCTATTTTTTCAATGGAAAGGAGGAAGGCGCTTTTGTCCGTCTGGAAAAAACCAATCCTGTCTTCAAAGGCGACAACCAGGACATTCCCTGCGGCAACAGCCTGACCGGGAACAGCACAAATGTTGTTGTTCAGGTAGGAACGGTTCACCACCTCCCAACGCCCCGTACCCTTGTCGTACGCAGCGATGAGTCCATACTCCGAAACTCCGTAAATCTTGGAATCGGTCTGTGCCACCGCGTAAAAGGATGTGGCTCCCAAGCCATCGGCGGCGGTATACACCCTGTTTACCCTGGGCGTTACAAACTGGATGCCCCCTTCCGTTGCATAGACCGTGCCGGAATCATAGGCAATGGAGGAATACACCGGAGACGGAATGGAAAAGACCTTCCATTCGTCAGCAAAGGCAAGCCCCAGAAACAGGGATACCAGAAAAATGGCATACTTTACAAGAGGCACAGCCAAAAATTACAAAAATGAATCAACCGATTAACACCCTTCGGGCCCTTTTAATGGCAGAATGCCTTCTTTTGCACATGGCATTGAGCGATACCCCATACATGGCACTCATTTCCTCGTTGGTCAAGCCTTTGTGAAATGCCATATCTATTACTTCCCTATCGGTCTGGGAAAGGGAACCCACAATGCGATTTAATTCATCATTTTGGACATTTCCCGACTGGAAAAATAGGGACCGTTCCTGGGGAAGCGCCATATAGTCCCCAAGGACATCGGAAACATAGGTAAAGGGAGGTTCCTTGCACCTAAGGCGTCTGGCGTCATAAAAGCAATTGCGGAGCACCCGTACCAACCAAGGGTAAACGGAGTCCTGATACATGATTTTCTGGGCATTTTGGCAAAAACGCAGCGCTACGTTTTGAAAAAGGTCCTTTGCATCCTCCCTATTGGTACACTTTGCCCTGCACAAATTGTAAATTTGGGGAGAATATGCCTTCCATGTTTCTTGAACCCACTTCTCCTTATCCATTATTGTTTGATTCGTCATTGTTCCCATCCTTTTGTTTTTTGCGCGCAAATTTATGAAATTAAAATTCAAATTCCCATTTTTTAAAAATTTTGCAAACAACCGTTGTCAAGATTCAAACAATAGTTGTCATTTCATAAATTTTTGTTTTCGTGACCTTGTGCTTATTGCGGGGCTTTTGAGCTCCGGCATTTGTGCCCAAGAATTCAACATGAATTCCATGCCCCCTCCCGACATGCACATGGAATACACGGCGGGAGCCTTGAAGGACGGCGGGAATCTTTCGGTCACCATTACCGTTCCCGGCAAGTGGCATGTAAATGCGAACAAAGTAACAGACGAATTTTTAAAACCCTCTTCCATTATTGCTAAGGCCACGGGAGTTGAATTCGCCGAAGCGGTTTGGCCCGAACCCATCAAGGAATACAACGAGGCCTTGGAACTGGAAATCCTTACCTTCCGCGGGACATTTACCGTAGAAATCCCCGTGAAGGGCGTGAGCGGTACAGATTACGACAGCCTGGGCACCGAAGTGGCCTTCCATTACCAAGCCTGCGACAACTCCATTTGCCTTGCCCCTGCTAGCAAGACTATACGGTTGGACAAGTTGTCGGCGGGAGTAAAGGGCAATGTGAGCGGCAATGCAAAGAATACTGTAGAAAACGACGCAAAAAAAAACGACCCTGAGATAGGTGCAGGGAGCCGCACGGCCACTGTAGAGAACCGCACGGGCGTGGCCCTTTTGCTATTGTTCGCGTTCCTCGGGGGAATCATCTTGAACCTGATGCCCTGCGTGCTGCCGGTACTTTCCCTAAAGCTGTTCAGCCTCATCAAGCAGGCAGGCGAAAGCCGCGGACGGCTCCTCGCTTTGGGAGGAGCCACGACGGCCGGGATTCTGTGCAGTTTTTGGGTGCTGGCCGCCGTCGTCGCCGCCATCAAGGCTGGCGGCGGGTCCGCGGGCTGGGGCATGCAATTCCAGAGCGCAGGATTCATCGCCTTCATGGTGGTTATCCTGACCGCCTTCGCCATGAGCTTTTTCGGGGTCTTTGAAATCTGGCTCCCCTGGGGTGCCACCACCAAGATGGATGAAGCTGGCCACAAGGCGGGATTTGCAGGGGCGTTCTTCACCGGCGCCTTGCTGGTGCTCTTGAGTACCCCCTGTTCGGCGCCCTTCCTGGGAACCGCCATGGGGTTCGCCTTCACCGCCACCACGCCGGTACTCTTCCTGTTCTTTACCGCTGCGGGCCTCGGCCTTGCCCTCCCCTACATGCTGGTAAGCGCCTTCCCCAAGGTGCTTAAAGTTTTCCCAAAGCCTGGTGCATGGATGGTACATTTGCAGCGGGTGATGGGTGTCTTGCTGTTCGCCAGCGTAGCATGGCTTTTGTGGATTGTGAACGAGCAAGCGGGAAGCATGGGCGTAGAACTTTTCGCCGCCATCGTCATGGCAAGCATCGCCTGTTCCGTACTCCTAGGGAAATTTGCGAAACCGGGTGTGGTGTTTGTTCGTGAAGTCGCGGTAATCATCCTTAGCGTTGTCGCCTTGTTCTCGCTCTGGTTTGCAGCCATCGGCCCACAATACGAAAATGCCGCCGCAGCCATCTTTAACGCCCGCATGCAAGAGCACATGACCGAAGACGGATGGTTCCGCTACAGTCCTGCACTTATCGAGGAATTTAAAAAGGCCAAACGCACTGTGTTTATCGACGTTACCGCCGACTGGTGCCTTACCTGCAAGGCCAACGAGGCCGCGGTCCTGGACGACGAAGACTTTACCCGTGCCATGGACAGCCTGAACGTGGCCCTGGTAAAGGCAGACTGGACCCGCGAAACTCCCGAGGTAAACGCCCTGCTAAAGAGCATGGGCAAGTCGGGAGTTCCCGCCTACGCCATCTACCCCGCCGGAAATGCAAACCGGCAGCTTGTGCTGCCGGAATTGCTTACTGTGGACGGGATTGTAAATGATATAGTAGGGGTCAGGAAGTAGGAAATGTGAGATGTGGAATGTGGGATGTGAAATTACACATTACACACTACACATTACACATTGCGAAGTTTACCGCTTCCCTTCTTTCTTGTACCGTTCAATGCATTCGGTATAGAAGTCCAGAGTCTGCTTGGCGATAGACTTCCAGCTGAACACGTCAATAGCGCGCTTACGGCTCACCTCGCCCATCTTTTTGGCCAGTTCCGGGTCGCCCAGCACCTTGTTCAGCTTGTTCGCAAAGTCGGTCTGGAAGGCCTTGGGGTCCGCCGGTTCAAAGTCCGTCTCGGACTTGGCCTTGAGGGGCACCAAGAATCCGGTTTCGCCATCCACGATGATTTCGGGAATGCCACCCACCGCAGAACCCACCACCGGGGTGCCGCAGCTCATGGCTTCCAAGTTGATAATGCCAAAGGGTTCGTACAGCGAAGGCGTAGCAAACACTGTGGCGTGGCTGTAAAGCACGCGGAGTTCCTCGTGGGGAACGGCCTCCTGGATCCACACCACGCCATCACGGGTCTTTTGCACCTGTTCAATCAGGGACTTGCATTCTTCCGCCAGTTCAATGGTGTCGGGAGCGCCCGCACAAAGCACCACCTGGGCCGCCTTGTCAATCTGGGGAATCGCCTGAATCAGTTGGCTAATGCCCTTCTGGCGGGTAATACGACCCACGAACAGCACATAGGGACGCTTGGGGTCCACGCCCCATTTTTTAAGAATGTCTTCGTTGAAAGTCGGCGCATAGAAATCAGGGTCGATGCCGTTGTAAATCACCTTCACACGGTCCTCGGGTACGCCGTAAAGCTTCATCACGTCACGCTTCATGCCCTGGCTCACCGCGATTACGCCGTCGGCTGCCTCGTAAGCGGTGCGTTCAATCCAGCAGCTCATGGCATAGCCGCCATCGCCCAACTGTTCCGCCTTCCAGGGGCGGTGGGGCTCTAAGGAATGGGTAGAAAGAACCAGCGGGCACTGCAAAAGCCGGCTGGCCAGCACACCGCCAAAATGGCTGTACCAGGTGTGACAATGGATAACGTCAATGTCCTTCAGGGCGGCGGCCCACTGCAAGTTGATATCCAGCGGCTTGATAATCTTCTGAAAGCGGTCGTCACAGGGGTTCACACCCAACTTGCCGGAAAAACCGAGAGCACGGATATTGTTCTCGTCCACATCCTGGTCGCCAAAGCAACGGGCCTCCACATGGCAAAGTTTCGCCAGTTCCTGGGTCAGGAATTTCACGTGGATTCCAGCACCGCCATAAATGTTCGGCGGGAACTCGTTAGTAAGAATAGCAGCATTCATATAACCACCCAATAGTTAGGCCCTAAGGCCATATTGCTTATAAAAAAATATATAAAAAACACTCTGTCCGGGTCGGCAGAGTGTTTAAGAGAGAGAGTAGCAGTTTCTAGTTAAAGTTCTTGCACTGGCCGTACCAATGGCCCTTTTCCACATTCTTGTTCTGGTACCAGTCCCATTGGTAAATAGGACCATTAATGTACTTGCCACTGGAGCCAACAAAATCGGCCTTGCGGAAGTCTTCGCCACCCAGGTGCCAACGCATCCAGGAAACGGTAGCCGGAATACCATCCCAAGCCCCCGAACCGTGACCATAGTTATTTCCAGTCATCTTGATAAGGCATGCCGGAGCCCGGACCCCGTAATTGTTATAGTCAGCCTCGGCGTTAGGAGCTTCCATCCCCACTTCACCGTAAACAATACCGATGGTCTTGCTCGTGGGGACACTCGCCATTGCCGAGTGACCCAGGTCGCCGCTATTGTTAAGCATAGCCGTTATAACACGCTCATCCTTAATGAGAGCCTGTTCAGACTCCAGACCACCCATGGAGTGACCGGAGCAACCCACCTTGGTCAAATCGAGTTTCTGATATAGCGGATCACCCGGAGTATTGTTCTTCTCCGCAAGCCAGTTAAGAGCCTCTGTAGCCACGTTGCCATTGCCCGGAGATTCCCTCAGAGCCACAACAACAAAACCATGGGACGCAAGTCGATTAATCATTCCACCGTATGCACCGGGCGCAGTTCCGCCACCGGGGCCCCACACCACAACAGCATGTTTCTTGGTATCAGACAAACGCTTCGGGTATGCAAGGATTTGACAGTATTTATTGCCGTTTTCGTCTACTCTTATATTTCCATAATCCCTAATGCACGGTTCAATATCCCTAATAGTTTCAACTTCCATGTAATCAACGCTCTCGTCGGTATCGTTGGCAAGGAAAATGCCACCTTCTTCTACCACTTCACTGGAACTGGATTCTACGGTCTGTTCCTCGCTAGAACTGGAAAAAGACTCGACCGGGCCTTCAAAACTTTCCGAGGCACTGGAGTTCCCTAGACCATTTGGTTCATTAGTTTCATTGGACTCGTTAGACTCACTGGATTCCACAAAGCCACCGCCAAGATCACCCTGACCTTGTTCCGGGCCCAGTTCTTCACCAGTTCCCTCTTGCGGGCCCTGTTCTTCGCCAACTTCCAAACCCGGAGTCGTAGGGGCTGTAGAGTCATCGCAATTCACCAAAGCCAAGGAAACACTTGCAATCATCGCGGCTTTAGCGAATGCATTGAAAAAACTCTTTTTCATTTTTTTCTCCTATTTTTCCCAAATCCCGTAAAAAAAAATACCTTGTTTAAAGCAAAAAAAATCCCCTCAGAGAGGAGATTTCATGGACAATATATCCAAGGGAAACTAGTGATTTTTAGAGGAATTTATGGTTGCCATGAATTCTGCACGGGTTTTTTCGTCGGTTTTGAACCGACCCAGCAGCTGGGTGGTCACCATGGTGGCTCCCGGTTTTTTGACGCCCCGCATGGTCATGCACATATGGGACGCTTCTAGCACCACCGCCACCCCACGGGGGTTCAGTTCCTTCTGGATGAGTTCCGCAATCTGACGGGTCATGCGTTCTTGAATCTGCGGAAAACGGGCATAGTATTCCACCACACGGGGAATCTTGGAAAGGCCCACCACGCAGTCGCCAGGAATGTAGGCCACATGAGCGCGGCCCGTGAACGGCAAAAAGTGGTGTTCACACATGCTGGCGAATTCGATGTTGGGGACGACAATCATCTCGTCGTACTTTTCATGGAAGCGAGTCTTCAGAATGTCTTCGGCGCGGGTTTCACCCGAAAGGCCCGTCATGAGTTCGGCATACATCTTGGCCACACGGCGGGGTGTTTCTTGCAAGCCTTCGCGGTTGGGGTCCTCCCCCATGCCTTCCAGAATCATCCGGAAGCCGTCTTCCATTTTCTTAAAATCCATCATGACTTCCTACTATATAAACACCACTTCGTTGCCGGTGCGCGGTGATTCACTCCGGTTCGGCAGACCGCTTTCAGTATCGGCATAACCAACTGCGACAGAGGCATAAACCCGCTCGTCTTCCTTGAGGCCGAGGCCGCGCAGGTATTCCAAAAGCGTGGGGTCCTCGTTCAGCCACTTGAGCTGGTTGATGTAGCAGCTACCCAAGTCCAGCTCGTTGGCCGCCAGCATCATGTTCTCTACGGCACAAGCCACGTCAGCCATGTTGTTGCCATACTCTTTCTTGTTTGCGACCACAATCAGCACAGGCGCCGTATAGCAGAAGGAGTAGTTGCCCTTGCGTGCCAGGGTGATGGAATTCTTGAGGCTCTTGTACAGGTCTTCCCGAAGTTCCATCTTGGCAAATGCAGCCTGAACAAGTTCCTTGAGTTTCGTGATCACGGATGCATCCGAAATCACGAAGAAGTGGTTGGTCTGGGCGTTGCCGCCAGTAGGCCCGAACTGGCCTGCCTCGGCAATCTTCTGCAGCTTTTCGAGTTCAACGGGCTGGGCCTTGAACTTGCGGGTGCTGCGACGGGTCTTGATGGCTTCTAAAGTATTCACGCTACTTCCCCAGTGGCATAACCAGGATTCTGGAATTCCGCTTCTGGTTGTAGTGGTCCCGCTTGGCCTTGGGCAAATCCTCTACGGTACCATCTTCGAATCCAAAGTGGTAGAACCAATCCAAAGCCTGGGTGGTGAGCAGGAACAATTTCTTGTAGCCCTTCATCTGGCCCACGGAAATCAGGTGCCGCACAATGGCGTCGCCAATGCCCGACTTGCGGTAGTTGGCAGCCACAGCAATGCCCGCCACTTCCGCCATGCCATCTTCGAACTCGTGAAGGGCACCGCAACCATGGATGCTGTTGTCGATGCTGTAGACCACGTAGTCCTTGAGCTTTTCGGAAATGCTCTCCTGGGTCCGGGGAACCAGATAGCCCTTGTCGATGTAATCCTGCATAATCCGCAAGATATCGGGAATGTCTTCCATGTTGGCGGGCCGGATACTGGAGTACTGGTTGGCATACACCATGGTACCGTCGCCCCTGGCGCTGAATACTTCCTGCAGCACGCTTCCTTGGAACTCACCGCTCAGCAGGTGAACACGGTTGGCTCCCGCCTCGCAGGCGTTGATAGCGTTCTTCAAATAATCTTTCTGAGCAAAGTTCAGCTTTTCGGAATTGAGTTCCAAAAGTTCCTTGGCCTGGTCCACGTCCATGGCGGAAATCACGCCGCTATCCGTAGGTTCCAGGTACTTGGTGTTGTTGCCCGTGGCAAGGCCCTTGAGCTTGATACCGTTCTCGCTGCCGATAAAGAACAGTTTGCCCACCTGCAGGTATTTGCAAAGTTCGGTGGCCAGTTCGGTACTGCTAATGTTGTAGGCGTGTCCCAGCTTGTTCCAGCCAATAGGCGGAATAATGGGCACGAACTTTTCGGACAAAAGCTGTTCCAGGATATCCCGCTGGATCCGTTCAATCCGGCCGGTCCGCATGTAGTCCACGCCATCAATAACGCCCAGGCTCCGGGCCAAAACCCAGTTCCCCTGGATTCCGCTCAGGCCGCTGGCCGTCAGGTGGCTCATAATCCTCTGGGCAACACCCAAAGACGCCTGCTCGATAAGGGGCAGGGCCTCTTCGCTGGTAAGCCGCACACCGCCCTCGAACTTGGACTCAATTTCCCAAGCCTTCAGCTGGGCGTCAATGCTATTGCGGGTCCCAGGCACAATGATAATGCGGATGCCCGCCTTGTGCAAAAGCGCAATGTCCCGCATAAGCACGGGGAACAGCGGGTGGTCCATCAGGGCATCTTCTATCTTCAAGACAAAGAGCTGACCCTTGAACCGGTCCATATAGCCGAAGACTTCCCGAATGAATCCGGAAACTTCGAAATGCTGGGAGTTGAAATCAGACGCCGTATTGCTCATAGCATAAAAGATAAAAAGTGGAACGGGTTAAAAGTGGAGGGGGTACAAAAAAAGGTGCGGTTAAACCCGCACCTTCAAGAATTACATATTCAAAAGCCTATTTCTTGGCAGCGGGTTTTGCCGCAGGGGCGGCTGCAGGCTTGGCTTCGGCCTTGGCAGGAGCTGCGGCGGGAGCAGCCTTTGCTTCGGGCTTGGCCGGTGCAGCCTTAGGGGCGGCCTTCGCCGTGTCGGCAGGAGCAGCAGCGGCAGCGGGCTTAGCCTCGGCCTTGGTGCTGTCTGCAGGGGCGGCCTTTGCATCAGCGGCAGGGGCTGCGGCGGCAGGCTTTGCCTCAGCGGCCTTGGCCTCGGCGGCCTTGGCCGAATCTGCAGGAGCAGTAGCGGCAGCAGGCTTGGTGGTATCGGCCACGGCGGCAGCGCTATCGGCAGGAGCGGCAGCGGCGCTATCAGCAGCGGCAGAATCTGCGGGCGGAATCTCGGCATAGACCTTCAGCAATTCCACTTCGAAAATCAGGAGGGCGTTGCCAGGAATGGTAGGCGGAACACCAGCCTCACCGTAGGCCAGTGCGCTAGGAATCCAGGCCTTCACCTTGTCCCCTTCCTTCATGGCCAGGAGCAAGTCCTGCCAGCCTTCGATAACGGCACTCACCGGGAATTCCAGCGGTTCGTTACGGGCCCTGCTATTGTCGAACTGGGTTCCGTCAAGCAAGGCTCCAATGTAATGCACCTGCACCTTGTCCGTGACCTTGGGAGAAATTCCCGTACCGGCCTTCAGGACCCTGTACTGCACACCCTTGGGGGTCACCTTCACGGTGGAATCCAGAACGTTCTTGGCAAGGAACGCAGCCTGGTCTTCCAACGCCTTGGCGGCGGCAGCCTTCTCGTCGGCTTCCTTTTGCTGCTGCATGCGGAGCAAAAGGTCCTGCAATGCGGACTCCGAAGCAGAATCGGACATCAGCACCTTGCGGGCGGGGTCCACTTCGTCCTGGAGGGCCATCATCAGCACGTCCATCTTCACAGGCACGTTGATGTTGGCCACGGCACGGCCAAGGTCCATGCCCAAGGCATAACTGTAACGGTCCACGGCACTATCCAAAGACACCACGGGGGCAGGAGCCTTGACAGCCGCAGCGGAGGAATCGGCAGGGTCCACTGCGGGGGCGGGGGCATTACCGCCACAAGCCACCAGGACCCCACAAAGGGCAAAACCCAAGGAATAGTGAGTCAGATTCATAAAACTCCTTTCCGAATCAGGAATGTGATTCGAGACACACTTAAATTAGCTTTTTTTGGCGTAAAATGTGCATTTTTTCACATATTTTTCGTTTTGTAAACAAAAATCAACACAAACCCTTTGATTTTTTCAAAAATTTACTATATTTGGGGCAACAAATAGAGATAAGTCCATGTCCAGCAAGTTTTTACAAATGATTGGAACTGCGCAGGAATGCAAACGGGATTTCGACATGTCCGTTGGCTATCTCAAGGATTCCCTCCACGAATCCGTGGCCACCGCACAGAGCAAGCCCCGCAAGGTGGAATTTGTCCCCCAGAAGGTGGAAACCACCGGTTGGCTCAAAGGCGCCCTGTCCTACCCCTGGGTAGTGGTGTGCATCGTGGTGCCCGCCATCATGGAAATCATCTAAGCTTTTTAGAACAAACTAACGAGCAAGTCCCGCAACTACGCGGGATTTTTCTTTTTTGCAAACACAAAAAAAGGGCCCGCAAAAGCGGAACCCTTTTTCAGTAATTCTAATGGTTTAGATTACTTCTTGCGGCAAGCCTTCTTGGCGGGGGCCTTTGTGAGCAACAAAGCCCCTGGTTGTTTGACCAGGGGCGGTTGCGAGAGCTTGCGCCTACCGGAGCTTACTTCTTCTTACAGCATTTCTTGCAGGCCTTAGCGCAAGCGGTCTTGGTGGCCTTGCGAGGATCGCCGGCGTACACGGCAGCCTTGCCCAGTTCTTCTTCGATGCGGAGGAGGCGGTTGTACTTGCAAACGCGGTCCGTACGGGAGAGAGAACCAGTCTTGATCTGGCCAGCGGCGGTACCGACGGCGAGGTCAGCAATGAAGGTGTCTTCGGTTTCGCCAGAGCGGTGAGAAACGATGGGAGCGTAGCCTTCGTTCTGAGCGCGCTTGATAGCGGCCAGAGTTTCGGACACGGAACCCACCTGGTTCACCTTGATGAGGATAGCGTTGGCGATGCCAGCCTTGATGCCTTCGTCGAAGATGGTGGGGTTGGTAACGAAC
>Ga0265298_10000180_pt1 | contig 94802 bp, 71 predicted proteins | sample AusTroGonzalo_MG_3_FD_193486 | JGI IMG/M metagenome (GOLD analysis project Ga0265298, IMG submission 193486) | Bovine rumen microbial communities from tropical cattle in Woodstock, Queensland, Australia - Gonzalo_01 | ecosystem: Host-associated > Mammals > Digestive system > Stomach > Rumen ...
TCAGTGGGTTGGACTGGATTCAGTAATAGAAAATTCGTTAAATAGAATAATAAACATTTATAGATATGAGAAATCTTTGTTTTTACTTCCAGGTGCACCAGCCATACAGGCTCCGCACGTATCGTTTCTTCGATATCGGGAAACGTCATTTCTACTATGACGACTACAACAACCGCATCACCATGCAGCGCGTGGCGGAACGTTGTTATGTCCCGATGAACAACTTGATGCTCAAGAAGATAGAAGAGCTTGGAAACAAGATGAAGTTTGCGATATCGTTCACTGGGCCGGCCATCGAACAGATGGAGGTGTATGCGCCGTATGCCCTCGAGAGCTTCAAGAAACTCGTGGCGACAGGCAACGTGGAGGTGCTCGCCGAGACATACTCGCACTCGGTGGCGTCGCTGATGAATAAAGATGCTTTCAAGATGGAAGTCGCTGAGCATAAACGACTTATGAAAGAAGTGTTCAACGTCCGTCCGAAGACATTCCACAACACCGAGCTCATATATTCCAATGAGATTGGTGCCGACGTGGCCGAGATGGGCTTCGACCTCATCTTGACAGAAGGAGCTAAGCATGTGCTCGGCTGGAAGAGCCCTAACTATCTGTATGTCAACGCGATAAACCCTAAGCTGAAGGTGATGCTCCGCAACTGGAAGATGAGCGACGAGATAACTTTGAAGTTTGCGCATGAGAACTTCACCGTCGATGACTTCGTCAACTGGCTCAACTCGTTGCCGAAAGAGGAGGAGATTGTCAACATCTTCGTTGATTATGAGACCTTTGGCGATGCCTTGGACGCTTCGACAGGCATCTTCGAGTTTATGAGATGTTTGCCTGATGCTATCTTAAAACGCACTGATTTCCAGATGGTTACGCCGCATCAGATTGTCGACAAGCTGCAGCCGATGGGGGTGTTCGACTCGCCGATGCCGCTCTCATGCCGCGACGAGGAGCGCGACCTCTCCAACTGGATGGGCAACGACATGCAGGACGACGCCCTCGCCACCTTGTACGGATGCTTCAAGAAGGTGAAAGCCTCTCATGATGAGGAACTTAAGCGTGACTGGCGAGCACTGCAGGCCGCCGAGAACTTCTCGGCGATGTGCACCAAACACCATGGCGGCACTCCATACGACTATTACATCAACTACATGAATATATTAACAGATTTTATAAATAGAATGAAATAATAATTTGAAATTTGAAGTTTGGAGTGTGAAGTTAACTCCAAACTTCAAATTTCAAACTTCAAACTGATAAAAATGAAAAGCCCTGATTATTTATTTGAAACGAGTTGGGAAGTCTGCAACATGGTGGGCGGCATATACACCGTCATCTCCACCAAGGCCGACGAATTGAAACTGCTGCTTGATGATCATTATATTACGATAGGTCCTGACATCGTGAAAGAGGCGCACGAGACCATGTATTTCATCGAAGATCCGTCGCTGTTCGCCGAATGGCGTGAGAAGGTGGCGGAGCAGCTGGGCGTGAAGGTGCGTATCGGTCGCTGGAAGATATCGGCCAAGCCGATAGCCATCCTTATCGACTACACTTCGATGTATTCCATTAAAAATGATATACTTGCGCATCTCTGGGAGAGGTATCAGCTCGACTCGATACAGGGCCAGTGGGATTATATTGAGCCTGTGGTGTTCGGCTACGCTGCCGGAAAAGTCATCGAGAGCTTCGTGGAGTGGAATGTGGGTATCGACGACAGCGTCGTGGCACAGTTTCATGAGTGGATGACGGGAGCCGGAGTGCTGTATCTGAAAGAGCATTGCCCTTATATCTCAACGGTTTTCACCACCCATGCCACCTATCTCGGACGCGCCATCAGTGGCAACGGACTGCCTCTGTACAGCCAGCTCGGCTCGTACAACTGGCAAAACATGGCAAGCCGCTTCAACATAGTGTCACAACAGTCGATGGAGATGAAATCGGCCCAAAATGCTGACGTCTTCACCACTGTGAGCGAGATCACGGCACAAGAATGCGAGCAGTTTTTGCTTAGAAAACCAGATTTCATCACGATAAACGGCATAAATTCCGATTTTAATAATAAAGACACACGGACATGCGTCTCAACATCACGCGAGAAAATCTTCGAAATCATGGATGCCCTTTGCGGGACAAAGGTGTCGCGCGACTCGATGCTGATAATCAACAGCGGCCGCTATGAGTTCCATAACAAAGGTACCGACTTGTATATCAAGATGTTGGCCAAGCTCAACCACGACGAGAACCTGAAACATGACATCGTGGCGGTGATAGCGGTGCCAGCCAATATAGCAGGCCCGTCGAAAGAACTCACACGTCGTCTTGAGGGACAAGTCGAGATGATAGGTCACACCGAGTATCCATGCACACATCATATCCATGATATTCAATGGGATATGGTGCTCAACGCATTGCGCGACAACGGTCTTCAAAACAACGAAGGCGACCGCGTGAAAGTGATGTTCGTGCCTGCTTATCTGAACGGTAATGATGGCATTTTCAACATAAAATACAAAGATTTCCTGTACGCCTTCGACCTCTCGGTGTTCCCGTCGTATTATGAGCCATGGGGATACACTCCGCTGGAGAGCATAGCACACGGCATCCCGACAATCACAATGGATATCTGCGGATTTGGACGTTATATATTGAGTCAAAAGATTGATAATGAGGCTGTTACGGTGATTCATCGTGAAGAGGAAAACGGCGACACAGTAGTCAATAAGATGATTGGGGTGGTCGAAAAAATGACCACACGTTCTGAGGAAGAGAATAAAGAAGTTTCTGATAAGGCGTTGGAGACAGCATCGAAATTCGTTTGGAAAGATCTGATAGTCAACTATTTGAAGGCCTATGACCTCGCCGTCAGCAAATCAGATGGAAAAGACTACATCAAACAGAGCAAAAAGTATTCTGAATTGCTTAGGAATTTCGATTATAAAAAACAAGATGCTCCAACGTGGAAGAAGATTTTGGTTGTGCCGGTGTATACCGACATGATGAAAAAGCTGCAGGAACTCTCCATGAACCTCTGGTGGTGCTGGAATGTCGATGCCATCGAGCTGTTCGAAAGCATCGACCCTGTTGCGTTTGAGCGTCTTGAACAGAACCCTGTCGCCCTGATAAAGAGTCTCACCAAGTTCCAGATCGACAGCCTTGAACAGGATGAGAAGTTTGTCGATAAGCTTAACAAAGTTTACGACAAGTTCCAGAAATACATGTCGGTGAAGCCTGAAAACGACAATAAAATCGCCTATTTCAGCATGGAATACGGCCTCTTAAAGTCGTTGAAGATCTATTCTGGAGGCCTCGGCATTCTGGCGGGCGACTACCTGAAACAGGCCTCTGACTCGAATGCTAACTTATTGGCAATAGGTCTGTTATATCGTTACGGCTACTTCAACCAGGAACTCTCCATCTGGGGCGACCAGCTCTCGCAGTATCTGCCACAGGCGTTCTCGGAGCTCCCGCTTGAGCCTGTGCGCGGCGACGATGGCAGCTGGGTGACTATCAGCATCGCCTTCCCTGGAAGGAGCGTGTATGCCAAGGTGTGGAAAGTCAGCGTGGGACGCATCAGCCTGTACCTGCTTGACACTGATATCGAGCCTAACTCGCAGGAAGACAGAGCCATCACCGGACAGCTGTACGGCGGCGACAGCGAGATGCGTATCAAACAGGAGCTGTTCCTCGGAGTGGGCGGCATCAGGATGCTTAACACATTGAATATCAAGCCTACGATATACCACTGCAACGAGGGTCACGCGGCGTTCTGCGTCCTCGAACGACTCAGCAACTATGTACAGAGACATAATCTGGACTTCGAAGTGGCGAAAGAACTGGTTAAGACTTCGACATTGTTTACTACGCATACGCCTGTCCCGGCCGGTCACGACGCGTTTGCAGAGGATCTGATGAGGACTTATCTGCCGCATTTCCCGGGCAGAGTCAACATCTCGTGGGACGACTTCATGAATATGGGACGTATGCATCACGACCCGAGCGAGAAGTTCTCGATGAGCGTGCTGGCGGTGAACTTCAGCCAGGAAGTCAACGGAGTGAGTAAGATTCACGGAAGGGTGAGCCGCGAGATGTTCCAGCAGATGTGGCCTGGATATTTCGCCGAGGAGAACCATATCGGATACGTCACCAACGGCGTGCATCTCCCGACATGGGCCGACAGACACTGGCAACGCCTGTATAACAAGGTGCTGGGCGAGGATTATCTTGCCAACCAGTCGGATCCTACAGTATGGGAAAAGATTCAGGATGTGCCGGCAAAAGACTTCTGGGAGATCCGTAAAGAATTGAAACACAACCTGTTTGCATTTGTCAGAGAGAAGGCTGCCCACGATATGCAAAGCCGCTCGGAAAGCCCGAAACTCATCATGGAGACGATGGATAACATCAACGAAGATGCCTTGGTGATTGGCTTCGCACGTCGTTTCGCCACCTACAAACGCGCACATCTGCTTTTTACCAACCTGGAGCGTCTGGCCAAAATCGTCAACGACCCGAAACGTCCGGTCATCTTCCTGTTTGCAGGCAAGGCCCATCCTAACGACAAGGCAGGCCAGGATCTCATCAAGAATATCATCGAGGTAGGAAGAAAGAAAGAGTTTGTCGGTAAGGTGTTGTTTATCAATAACTACGACATGGAAATCGGCAAGCTGCTGACTTCGAGCGTCGATGTCTGGATGAATACCCCGACACGTCCGTTGGAGGCTTCAGGAACATCGGGAGAGAAGGCCGCGATGAACGGGACACTCAACTTCTCGGTGCTCGATGGCTGGTGGGCCGAGGGTTATCGCCCTAAGGCAGGCTGGGCCATCAAAGAGGAGCGAACCTACGAAGACCAACATTATCAAGATGAACTCGATGCCGAGATCATTTACAACCTCTTCGAAAACGAGATCATCCCGCTGTATTTCAACAGAGACAAGGACGGCGTGCCGAACGAGTGGATTCAGTATATGAAGAACGACATGATGCAGATCGCGCCGTTCTACACCATGAAACGTATGCTCGACGACTATTTCAGCCAGTATTACAACAGACTCATCGAACGCACCAACTGGATGCGTGCCAACAGATATGCCAAGGCGTTTGAGATAGTGGATTGGAAACGCAACATCGAGACCAACTGGGATAAGATCGAGGTCGAATCCATCAAGGTGCCTGACCCGGATGTGCGTCCGCTGACATTCGGCGATGTGTTTATCGCAGAGATTACGCTGAAGACACCTGGACTGAAAAAAGGCGACGTGGGCGTTGAGCTGATGGTGGGCAGCAAGACTAACAACGTGGTCGACAAGCTGTTACGTGTCGAGCCACTCCAACTCGTCGACTCAGGCGATGGCTGGGCGAGCTATTACATCAACAAGCCGATCAGCTATGCCGGCATCTTCAACTATACGTTCAGAATCTTCCCGACCAACGAGATGCTGCCTAACCGACAGGATCTGCCGCTGGTGAAGTGGATATAAACATACCGACCGTCATTTCGACTGTAGCGAAGCGGAACGGAGAAATCACCGGCTATCAATTGTTTCTAAACATTCTAATGGCGGTGATTTCTCGACTTCACTTCGTTGCGCTCGAAATGACGATATGAATGAGTATAAATTATGAGTGAAAAACGTAAGATAGTATATATTCACGGTTTCGGAGGCTCGCCGTTCAGTCAGACGGTGGGCTTCCTGAACCTTTATTACCCCGAATACGAGTGGTGCGCCTTGGAGGTCGACCATCATGCGGGGGCTTCAATCAAGAAAATCAACGATTTCGCTAAGGAAAACGACGTCTTTGCGATGGCAGGGACCTCGTTGGGAGGCTTCTACGTCCTCTGCAGCGATTTTCTAGGTCCGAAGCTGGTGATAAACCCTGTCATCGAGCCGATGAGGTCGTTGAAAAACGCCGTGGGCACGGTGCCATACCATGCTCGACGCAGCGACGGTGCCACCTCGTTCAAGTTCACGATGCAGGATTTGTTCGAGTTCAAGAAATTCAAATTCGTTGTAAATGATAACGTTACGTGTCATCACACCGAGCACGACGAGCTCCTTGGCGAGGACATCAAACGCGACTACGCCAAACTCTTCAAAAACAGGAAAATGTGCCCGAAGAAGACACTGCCGTCGCATATCATCAGCGAGAGCTATGTAAAGCACGAAATCGGGGAATTTTTATCCGTTATTTCTAGATAAATTAAATTGTTTTTATGCCTTAACAGGCGGTTTTTAATGATACTTTTCCATCAAGCAAAAAGTATCATAAAACCGCCTGTTAGGGCAAAATATTTTAAAAACCCTCTTGACAAAACCAAAGATTTTTTGTATCTTTGCGGCGTAAATAATTGTTATCATGCCAGAAATTTCAAGATTTTATGGAATCATAATATATATGTGGTGGAAGGATCATAATCCGCCGCATATTCATGTGAGTTATGGAGATTATGATTGCAATATCAGCATCAAAGACAAGATTATAAAAGGGGAGGTGCCAGCGAAAATAATCTCAAAAGTGGTTGAATGGATAGATTTGCATGAAGATGAGCTTATGGATTTATGGGATAAAGCTCAAAATGGTGGCGAATTAAAAAGAATAAAACCTTTGGAATAATGATACGAGTTGTAGATGTCGATTACATTAAAGATTACACGTTGTCAATAACTTTCAGCGACGGCGTGACGAAAGTTGTTGATTTGCAGCCGTATCTTAACGGTGGTGTTTTTGAGCAACTTAAGGATTTGTCGCAATTCAGACAATATGGACTGAATCATTGGACCATCGAATGGGCTTGTGGTGTGGATTTTGCCCCTGAATTCCTTTACGAAATAGGCAATTATCCAACAACTGAGGACTCTCCATTGCCTTCAGCCGCAGAAGAACAGCAACATTATGGTGATTGAAACACTTCCATCGCTATCATAGCACACGCCTCCGCGTCGGCCAACGCGTTGTGGTGTTTCTTCTGTTTTGTGAAGTCGTAGCCGCACTCTACGGCGACGGTCTGAAGTTTGTGGTTCTCTAAATCAGGAAATACTATTTCCGAGGCGCGTCTGGTGTCGTAAATCTTGAAGCGCTTACGGCCCATGTGGTAGTGCTCGAACAGCGAGTTCAGGCAGCGTTTCTCAAACTCGTAGCCGTGCGCCACGAACGGCAACCCCTTGAGTTTCTTTTCAATCTGGTTCCAGACCTGCGGAAAGATTGGCGCTTTGTCGGTGTCTTTCTTCTTTAACCCGTGGATCTTGGTGGTGTAGAAGTCATAATGGTTCGGCACTGGCTTCACGAGGCTGTAGAACTCCTCCACAATCTCGTGGTCGTGCACTATGACGACTCCCATGCTGCACACGCTGGTGGTTTCGCCGTTAGCGGCCTCAAAGTCGATGGCGGCGAAGTCGGGGAGGTCGGGCAAGACGTTATCTTCAGCCTTTGATCTCGCAGTAGTAGATGTCGATGCCATCGTCTTCGAACATTGCCTCACTCAAACAATACTGTCCCGGACGGTCGTCCTCCTGGAAAAGATAAACTGATGCCTTGTGGAACGTGATAGGCTGCTGATTGTCAGAGAGTTGCTGAATCTTCTCATAGCTTAAGCCTTCAATCTTGCAGAGCTTCATCATCGCCGCAAGGTCGAGGTCGACGTTCAAAAACATGTCTTTCTTGCCTTCTTTCCACGCAATGCTGATGATTCCCGTGGTATAAAGCTCAAAATCTTTAATCTCTATCTTCTTCATTGGTTGTTATTTTTTTTTGTCGCCTGCGGCGAGAAATCTTTCAAAATCTTTTTAAAATCATTCAAAATTTTCTACGAAGAATATTTTGTTTGATCCTTTAATTAGATTTTGTTGGATTTCTGCCCGTAAGGGCACTATATTTTCAATTTTTTCCAATTAGCAAATTTAATGTAAATTATTGATACCGTGGCTATTAAGCCTCCGTAAATGTATTCGCAGGTCCAAACCCATTCCACATGGGTTGTGATGTTGGTCAAAATCCAGATGTAAACGATGTAAAGCAGCAGGATGCCGAACTCGAGCCACAACGCGGCGTTGGTGTTGCCTGTTCCCGACACCGACTCAAATGCCACTGCACCGATTGCCTGGAAGATGATGGCCCCGCAAATAACGTATATTGAAGGTATTGCGGCTGCTGCGAGTGCCATGTCGTCGGTGTAGATGCTCATCACCGTGGTGGGGAAGAACACGCACACCAAAATCAGCGGGATGCAGCATAATATGCAGTTGAAGATGATCCTGAACACCGTCTTAAGCACCTCGTCGGCATGTCCCGCACCAATGATACGGCTCGTCAATGTGTTTGATGTCGCAAGGAATCCGAAGACTGGGATGAACAGTATCATATACACGCTGCGCGCTATCGACGAGATCCCGATGGCCTCTTCGCCCATTTTTTCAATCAGGATGAAGAAGATGAACCATGCGCTGAACGAGAACAACTTCTGGAACATCGTAGGCGTGGCGATGCGTACTATGTTGAGTGTCAACTCTTTATCGAATCCGTGATGCTTGAAGAGCTCGTATTCGCTGTTTCTGAATTTTATGTAGGTGAACAAGGTGAAAAACGTCGTGGCTGTGACTTCGGCTATCAACGATGCCAAAGCCGCGCCGCCGATGCCCATCTCCGGAAGGCCCCATTCGCCGAAAATCAGGCAGTAGTCGAGGATGATGTTCACCACAGCCATCAAAATGGTGGAGTAGGTGATGACTTTTGTGTTGGAAAGCCCTGTGTACAAAGCGCGAAAGAGGTAGTTGAAGCACACGAAAACGATGCCAAACTGGCGAAATCCGATGTATTCCATCGCTCCGGTGTAGATTCCGTCAGATTCGATGATAAAATCGAGCAGAGAGCCCGAAAACAGCCTCATTATCGAAAACAGCAGCAGTCCGAAGACCAGAATCGACACAGCACCATGTTGGAAGATGTTGCCGATCTTGCTGTATTCTCGAGCGCCGAAACGTCGGGCGATGATGATCTGGATGCCAATGGCCAAGCCCATCGCCATGGTGGTGAACACGAAATAATACATGCCCGCCATCATCGAGGCGCCCAATGCCACCACGCCGAGATGCCCCAAAAAAGCCGTGTCGGTGAACGTGATGAGCGTCTGTGCCAGGTTTCCAATCATAATCGGCACCGCAATGCGCCAGATTTCTTTTGTCGATATGCTTTTCTCCATAATACGATGCAAAAATACAAAATATTATGATACAGATTGCGTTAAAATTATTATATTTGTAATCGGAAAAACAATGTCTTTAAATAAGGATTTGTTTTTGTAAAATATTGAAAATAAATAAATTAAGATAGATTGTTATGAAAATTTTGAAGAATTTGGTCGTAATTTTGACTTTGATGGTCGCGCAAACCATAAGCGTCAACGCACAAAATCAGGAAAAAAACATCATCTGCAACGATGTTGAATGCGTGCAGGAGGTCCTAAGCAAGCTGAACTCGCACGACAAAGCCGTAGTGGCCACCGCTGAGAACACTATGCGTATAATGGCTGAAAACACAGCAAAAGCTAAAGATAAAGACAGTAAACAGCTTCTTAAAAAGACATTGATGATGTTCGTCTTTGAGAACGAAGACTGCCCCAGCAACGCTTACCTGGTTTCGCTTTTCCCGCTGTTCTGTAACGGAAGTGATGCGTCGGATATTTACAGGATGATTAATAATGAGCAACTTGCGGATGCGGCGATAAGAGCTTTGGCCGAAGTGCCTGATACTCGCGACTATTTCGAAAGATATATCGGTAAAAACCCGAATTATGTGAATCATAAGGCTGCATTGGCATACGCTGCGGGCAAACAGAATATTTCAAGTCTGGAAAACGAGCTTATATCATGGCTGAAATCCGCCGACGAAAGCACAAAAATAGAGATTTACAACGCGTTGTTGGTGGTGAGAAGCAACGCCAAAACCACTTCGATTATCGAAAAAGGTGCGAAAAAGCTGTATAAAAGCAAAAATATCGACACCAAGATTGCAGGCATGAGGCTTTTGGTTGCCGTTCAAGGTGAGAAGTCGCTGTCGATGCTTTATAAGTCGTTGAAAAACAAAGACAAACGCGTCCAGAAGGAGGCTCTTGAACTGATGAAACCGTTTGCCAACGAAGAAGTGTGCACCAAAACAGTGAAGATCTGTGTCAAAAACAACGCCACCATTGAGGTGATCGACTGGCTCGGAGATATCAAAAACGACAGCCAAATTGAGTTCGTAATCGATCAGTTGGCTTCGGAAAACACGCGCGTGGTCGAAGCCGCGATACGTACCGTGTTCAAAATCGACAACCCAGACGGAATAACTGCTGTGGAACCCATGTTCGGCGGTCAGTATCAATCGGTTATAAAAGAAGCGATGGTGAGTTACGAGGGCGACTACTTCAAAGTGCTCAGCGACGTGATGTACGGCAACACCCAGCAGAAAGTCGCAGCACTGCAAATCGTCGAGGCACGCCCGATTAAAGGAGTCAACCATCGTGTGATTGCAATGTTATACTCTGACGATCAAAAGGTTAAAGATGAGGCGTTCAAAGTGCTGAAATATGTGACAATACCAGCTAACACAGAGGCTTTGATGGCTTTGCTGGAAAGATGCGACGAGAAATATGTTGAAGATGTGCAGCAGGCATTAAAAGTCGCTACGGCTACCATGCCTGATAATTTAAAAGACGTCTACGCATCGGCACTGAAACATGTCAAGCCTAACATCATGCCGCGTTACTACAAGGTGTTCGCGTACTTCGGGACAGAGCTGACAGTCAACAAACTCATCGAGGCATACGAGGCTGGTATTTATAAAAAAGAGGCCGAGGAAGCCCTGCTTCTGGTCGAAAAAGAGGCTTATACGGAGAGAATAGCTGAGGTCTTAAAACATTAAAGTAAATTCTAAATGAAGCTGCTTAAAATATTTGTAATCATTGTGTTAGTGTCTGTCTTTTCTATCTCGGAAGGACAGACTAACGAGTCATTGCTCGATCAAATCGATTTCAACGATACCACTTTGATTGCAGGTGATTTTATGTGGCAGACAATAGCGGAATACATCACAGAGGCACAAAACAGCACCGATGACCCGAAGAATCAGATGTACATGATAATATTGGCCGCCGACAATGTGCTGAGTCGTAGCGTGGCGTCGTATGATATGTATTATGCTGTGTATCAATATCTTATAAACGGATTTTCGGAGCTTGGAGCCAATATGGTGGTCGATTATCTGGTGCGAATGCCTTATCTCGAATACCTTAATCCCGATGATGAACAAAGAGCCGCTATTTCGAGCATTGCAGAAGCTTATAATCGGGTTAAAATTGGTTTTGAAGTGCCTGAAATACATTGTGTTACGATTGATAAACTAGAATTTACTTTAAGTGAAATAAATACCCCAAAAACAATAGTTTTGTTCTGGTCGGATACCTGTCCGCATTGCTGCGAACTGATAAATGAGCTCGGACAACTGGCGGCTGGGCGCGATGATATAGCAGTCGTGACCGTCTGCGTGTCGAAAGATTTGAAAAAGGTGAAACGGCTGCTTCGGAAAGCGAAGCTGAACAACCAATATAACATTTGCGATGGCATGGGCTGGGATTCGCCTGTCGTGGAGGATTACGCCGTCGACATGACGCCATCGCTCTTTCTGCTTGACGTGAACAAGGTCCTGATAGCAAAACCATTTGATATTGAAGAAGTTAAAGAAAATTTGTAGATATGAAGAAAATATACTTTTCCATAATATTTTTGCTGCTTGCGCTGGTCGCAAAAGCCCAGACCGACGAGGACCGCTGGGTCGACTCGGTTTACAACTCGTTGTCCAATGAACAACGTGTAGGTCAGCTGATCAATGTGCGAGCTAACTACCCGAACAAAGCGTTTTTTGCTGATATTCAAGGACTTATCGAAGACTATGGCATCGGCGGAGTGACGTTTTTCCGTACCGACGCTGAGCTGCTTCTCAAGCAAGCCAACGAGTGGCAAAGTATGTCGCAAATCCCAATGATGGTTGCCATCGACGGTGAGTGGGGGCTCGGCATGCGCATCAACGACGGCATCTCGTACCCTTACCAGATGACGCTGGGCGCAATTCAAAATGTGGAGCTCATCGGCGAGATGGGCCGTCAGATTGCCGAACAATGCCGACGTATCGGCGTGAATGTCGACTTCGCGCCCGACATCGACGTGAACAACGAGCCAAGCAACCCTGTCATCGGAATGAGGAGCTTCGGCGAAAACCCTGAGGCGGTCGCCATCCGCGGATTGCAGTACGCACTGGGGTTGCAGAACAATGGCGTGCTCCCGACCATGAAACATTTTCCGGGTCACGGCGACACCAAAACCGACTCGCATGAGAGCCTCCCGACAGTGAAAAAGAAACTCAAAGACATAAAGAAAACAGAGTGGTATCCCTTTGATTATCTGATAAAAAACGGCGTCGGCGGCATGATGGTCGGACATATCTACATGCCAGCCATCGAACCCGAGAAAAACACCTCGTCGTCGCTGTCGAAAAACGTGGTCACTGACATCCTGAAAGACGAGATGGGCTTCGAAGGAATCATTTTCACCGACGCGATGGAGATGAAAGGCGCACTCGGCAAGATCGCACCCGACAGCGTGGGCTACAGCGCCCTGATGGCCGGAAACGACGTGGTTCTTATGCCGATAAACCCGAAAAACACCATCCAAGTCATTGTGAGTCAATTGGATAACGAAGAATTGGCAAAAAGGGTGGAGGAGAGCTGTAAGAAGGTTTTAAGGTACAAATATCGCCTCGGACTTGCCCAGTATCAGCCTCAGTCGGAGTATGCGCTGGACAACGACCTGCATCAGGCAAAATATTACAATCTGAAGCAACGTCTTTATAATGAGGCAGTTACGATGATCAGAAACGACAAAGAGACGCTGCCTCTCGACAAATCGCAACCAGTGGCAGTGCTGACGTTCGGGAAGAAAGACAATGTCACCAACAAGCTCAGAAGCGAAGGCTACAACGTGATCGATTATCGTTTGGAAGGAAGTATCGGCAAAGACAAAAAGTCGCGGATAATCAATGAGTTAAAGAATATCAAACAGGTTGTGGTAAACATCCAGAACACCTCGATTTATGCGACAAAACATTTCGGGATAACCGAAGAAATGGTTGGTTTTGTGAAAGATGTGAGCAAAAACAGCTATATCGTGCTCAATCTGTTCGCCTGTCCGTATGCCTTGAACGAGTTTGATTTCAAGAAGACGCCAGCGGCTGTGATTATCGGCTATGAAGACACGCAATATGCAGTAAATGCTGTGGTTGACGTGATGGTTGGCAAGCTCAATCCGACCGGAAAACTGCCTGTCACGATCAACAAGAAATACAAAGTCGGATACGGACTGGGTTTCCAAAATATGTTGACTCCAGAGACATTGCCAGTTGAACTGATTGATAATGAATATATTAGAATGATTGACTCAATAGCTCAGAATGGTATTGATATTGGCGCCTATCCAGGCTGCCAGATTTTCGCCATGAAAGATGGAAAAGTCATATACGACAAGTGTTTCGGACATTTTACCTATGACGATGAGCATGAAGTTGTTGGTGATGATGTTTACGACATCGCGTCGCTGACGAAGGTTTTTGCCACCACTTTTGCCATGATGAAGCTCTACGACGACGGAAAAATAAGTCTCGACAGCAAACTCAGCGATTATTTCCCGTATCTGAAAGGCACCGACAAGGCCGACATCCGAATCATTGAGATTATGACCCATCAGACTGGCATAACTGCTTGGGTACCAATATATCAGACGTTGCTGAAAGACGGCAAGCCCGACCCTGATATCTTCAGAAAAGACATCGACGAGGATCATACGGTGAGGGTGGCGAAGGACATGTATATCTCGAAGGACTTCAGTTTCGACATTTTTGAGACCGTGAAAGTGCAGGAGATGGGCGAGAAGAAGTACAAATACAGCGATTTGGGGTTCTTTTTCCTTCCTAAAATCGTCGAGATGGTGACAAACGAGCCGTTTGAGGAATATCTTGAAGAGAATTTCTATAAGCCGCTGAATCTGAAACATATCTATTATAAACCGTTGAAACACATTGATATAGATAAGATTGCCCCGACTGAGGATGACGATTATTTCCGTATGCAGCAGCTTCAGGGCGATGTGCACGACCAAGCTGCCGCTCTGATGGGTGGCGTGGCAGGTCATGCGGGTTTGTTTGCCAATGCACGTGACCTCGCAGTAATGATGCAGCTGCTTCTGGATGACGGATATGCCAACAACCGCCAGTTTTTGTCGGGATTTACGATCAAGAAATTCACCTCGGCGCCGTTTGCCGACAACATGAACCGTCGCGGCATAGGCTTCGACAAGCCAGAGGTCGACCCGAGCGTTAAGTTCTACACTCCGGCAAAACAGTCGTCGATGCGGAGCTTCGGACATACAGGTTTTACTGGTACTTTCGCATGGGCTGACCCTGAAAACGGCCTCATAGTGATATTCCTCTCAAACCGTGTGTATCCCGATGCCGAAAATAACAAACTGGCGAAAAACGACATCAGGACGAAGATTCATGAATGTTTTTACGAAGCTGTAAAATAGTTCCTGTCATTTCGACCGAAGCGAAGCGTAGTGGAGACCTGAGCTTGCGAAAGCATTCACTTTTAGTGAATAAATCTCAAAAAAAAATATATAAATATAAAAATTTTTATTTAATTTTGTAGCTTGTATCGTAAGCAAAATCGTAAAACAATGTCAAATCAGGCAAAATATGACTCATTGAGGGCGACGTTCGAGTCGTTCATCTACGAAGATTTCCATTATTCGGTGGAAAACGGGGAGTTTCACGCTGTTTTTGACTTTGTTTTGAAGCCAAATTGTCATTTCGAGCGGAGTGAAGCGGAGTCGAGAAATCCTTTAAATGTTGAGTTCCACCCTTGCTTTAAGATTCCTTCCCGCTCATTTTATCATTGGAATGACATCCCGAAGCCGCTTCTCGACAACATTATCTTCCACATAGGTATGATTGAGCTGATAAGCTATTGGAAGATAGCATGTCCGAAACAGGTGATTGTCAAGCCGTTTGCACTCGATGAGGAACAGGTAAAATGGTGGAAGAAGCTGTATTTCAATGGGTTGGGTGAGTTTTTCTATGTCAATGGGATACAGACGAGTATTAACGAATTTATGACTATCGAAACAAGGATTTCTCCACTACCTGCGGTCGGTCGAAATGACAAATCCATACTGTCATTTCAGGCGGAGCGAAGCGTAGTCGAGAAATCTCATTTGAAGGAGCAAACGTTAATTCCTGTCGGCGGCGGCAAAGACTCGGTTGTCACACTTGAACTTCTGAAAAATCGTATTCCTGCTATCCCGTTGATAATCAATCCGAGAGGAGCCACCAACGACTGTGTTGCGGCGGCGGGATTCACTGAGGAACAGACCGCTATCATCAAGAGGACGCTCGACCCAACGATGCTGAAAATGAACGCCGAAGGCTATCTGAACGGCCACACTCCGTTCTCGGCAATGCTGGCGTTTTATACTGTTTTGCTTGGCTTTGCGACAAAATCGAAGTATATCGCACTGTCGAACGAGTCGTCGGCAAACGAGCCGACGGTGCCTGACACCGAGATCAACCACCAGTACAGTAAGTCGGTGGCGTTTGAAAACGACTTCAGGCATTACGTCAAGAAATATATCGATACTGATATTCAATACTTTAGCTTCCTTCGACCGCTCAACGAGCTGCAGATTGCAAGGTTTTTCAGCCGTGCCAAAGACTACCATAAGGTGTTCAGGAGCTGCAACGCAGGCTCGAAGACCGACTCATGGTGCGGCAAGTGCCCGAAATGCCTGTTCACATGGCTGGCATTGTCGCCATTTTTGAAAAGAAGCGAATTGACCGACATTTTTGGCAAAGACCTGTTGAAAGACAACGACTTGCGTCATACATTGGACCAGCTCGATGGCTCTGTTGAGGTTAAGCCATTCGAATGTGTCGGCACCGTCGGCGAGGTGCGTGCCTGCGTCAATAAGATATTACAAACCGATGATAATCTGAGAGATACGATACTCGACGGAGTGACGAAAACCGATGATATGACCGTCGAAGACTATGTCGCGCAGTTCGATGAAGCCAACAACCTGCCGGAATTGTTCAAAAACATCATGAAGGAGGCACTCCATGGTTAGGATCAACACCATATTCAAGCGTCTTCGAGGCAAGCGTATCCTGATACTCGGTTTCGGACGCGAGGGCAAGTCGTCGTTGGCGTTTTTAAAGAAATTTTTGCCTCACGCCGAGATCGGAATAGCTGATAAAAACGAGTCGGCGTTTAAAGATTTGCTTGAAAATACTGATGATCCCACTAATCCTAGACTCTATTTCGGCGATAACTACTTCGATGCCGTTAATGACTACGACATAGTGCTGAAAACTCCAGGAATCTCTTTGTTGAACAAAAACGTCGATTTGTCGAAGATAACCTCGCAAACCGACTTGTTTTTGGAGGAGTTTCATGATCAAATCATAGGAATTACAGGCACAAAAGGTAAGAGCACCACCTCGACTTTGATATATCATCTTTTGAAAGAGTCGGGGAGAGATGCCATCTTGGCAGGAAACATTGGTATCCCGATTTTCGATGTCATTGAAAGCATCAGCAACAGCACCATAATAGTGTTTGAGCTCTCGGCGCATCAGCTGCAGTTCATCCATCGCAGCCCGCATATTGGAATCCTGCTCAATGTGTTTGAAGAGCATCTTGACCATTTCGGGACTTTCAATGCTTATCGCGACGCCAAGTTCAACATTATCAAGAAGATGGGCGACCGCGACTGGGCTGTAACCACCGACGAGTTCTGTTACCACGCCGCCGAACTGATGTTTCATTCGCTCAATTATCAGTATTACGATTTCGATGTCGATTGGGACAAAGTGCCACTGAAGGGCGACCATAACCGATTGAATATCAAGGCTGCGCTGTGTGCAATACATGCATTCGGTGTCACCATCGACGATGTGGTACCGTATCTGTACACGTTTAAGCCGTTGGAGCACCGTCAGGAGCTGGTCGGCACGTTCGGCGGCGTGACATTCTACAACGACAGCATATCAACCATCCCGCAAGCTGCCATCGCGGCCATGCAGACCATAAAAAACGTCACGTTTCTGCTTCTCGGAGGCTTCGACCGCGAGATCGACTACACTCCTTTAATTGATTATCTGACAAAAAATCCCGTCAAACATATACTTTACACCGGGAAAGCGGGTCAGCGTATGTTTGAGATGCTGCAAAACGCTGGTTATCAAGGGGATATAAAAAATTTCAAAGACCTCAACGAAGCCTTTGAAATTATTAAATCTAAGTCAAAAATCGGCGACGTGTGCCTGCTTTCGCCAGCCGCCGCCAGCTATGATCAATACCGTAACTTCGAAGAGCGCGGACGGATATACAAAGATTTGGCGACCTCGTTTTCTTCAGCCCTGAAATAGAACAACAGAATCTCGTTCCACTCGTTTAGAGCGAGACGTTTTCCGCAAATGATATTTTCATCCATCTTATTCCTAAAAATTGACACGGTGATGATTGTGTCGGGAGTGATAGTGTCCTGCACGTCATAGGCGAAATCAAAATTTTCCGTAAGATAATTGTCTAACAGTAATTCGACCGATGGTCTGATGTAAACATCTGATTCATAATAACTTCCTTCTTTAAAGAAGAAATCCATCTCGCCGCAGGCATACGAATAGCCTTGGTTCGCAGTGTATTGATAGACGAGGATCCCGTCCTGGTTATAGCCTGACTGATATGGCGATCCGTAAAGTGCTCTGATATGGCTCGGACTGCAGCCGAATTCAAAAGTCGGCTCAATGAAAAGGTCGACATCGACTCTCACAGTGACGCTCTCAAAGCCGTTCGACATGGTGACATCGGCACTACCGACGTTTTTGCCATAAACCAAGCCGTCGTTCGACACTGTCACGTACAAGTTGTTGGATGAGCTGTAGGTGATGTCGTAATCAGAAGATACTGGCAATCTGAATGAATCTCTCAAGGCTATCGTGACATTTGTCGAGCCGCTGTAGTCCAACGATTTTGACTTGTCTTCCTTGCAGCTTGTCGCAAAAACTGCCAAAATAATCATGTAAAACAATACCTTTTTCATATCTCTTAAAATTTATGATGCAAAATTATAAAAATTTTTATAAAATTGAATAAAAAAACTTAAATTTGCACGTTTTTAAGATTAATAACAAATCAAAATATAACTCTATGATTAACAACAACTTCATTAAACGTCACAATGGTCCGACAGAAGCAGATGTTGAAAAAATGCTCAAGGTCATTGGCGTGAAATCGACCGAACAGCTCGTCGATGAGATTATTTCTCCGGATATCCGTCTGAAAAACGACCTCAATATCGGTCGCGGAATGAACGAATACGAATGCATCAGCCACCTCAAGGCGATTGGCGCAAAGAACAAACAGTTCCGCAGCTACATCGGAATGGGTTACTACAACGTGATCACTCCAGGTGTCATCACACGTAACATCCTTGAGAATCCAGGCTGGTACACCTCATATACCCCTTATCAGGCTGAGGTTTCACAGGGCCGCTTGGAGGCTTTGCTGAACTTCCAGACTGTCATCAGCGACATGACCGCTATGCCTCTGGCAAACGCTTCGTTGCTCGATGAGGCCACAGCAGCAGCTGAGACAATGCTCATGTTCTACCACGAGCGTTCACGCGCACAGGTGAAAGCCAATGTGAACAAGATTTTCGTGGCAAACGACATGTTCCCACAGACAATCGAGGTCATCAAGACACGCGCTCACTTCCTCGGAATCGAAGTCGTTGTTGATGATATCAAGAATTTCAACGCAGGTGAGGAGTATTTCGGTGTCATAGTCCAGAATCCTAACCAGTTCGGTGAAGTCATCGACTACCGCGAGAGTGTTAAGGTCTGGAAAGAAAAAGGCATGCAAGTCGGTGTCGCCGCTGACCTTATGAGCTTGGCTCTCATCACACCTCCAGGTGAATGGGGCGCTGACGTGGTGTTCGGCAGCAACCAGCGTTTTGGTCTCCCGATGGCATTCGGCGGCCCACACGCAGGTTACTTCGCAACGACAGAGGCTTACAAACGCTCGATGCCAGGCCGTATCATCGGTATCTCGAAAGACGCCCTCGGCAACCCAGCCTACCGTCTCGCATTGCAGACACGTGAGCAGCACATCAAACGTGAGAAAGCTACTTCAAACATCTGCACAGCACAGGCATTGCTCGCCATAATGTCAGGATTCTACGCAATCTACCACGGACAGGACGGCATTCGTGAGATAGCACATCATATCAACTGTCTCGCCGGAAAACTCACCACAGAGTTGGCAAAACTCGGCGTGAAGCAGCTTAACAAATACTTCTTCGACACATTGCTGTTCGAACTTCCGGAAGGCGCCTGCACATGCAAAGTGAAAGAAGTGGCTGAGAAACACGGAATGAACTTCCGTATCATCGACAAGCAGCACTTCGGCATCAGCATCGACGAGACCACAAGTCGCGACGACCTCAACGAGATAGGCGAGGTGGTGGCTGAAGCCCTCGGCAAGAAACACGAAGAGCTCGTCTGCGACCCTAACTGCCAGAGCTTCTGCGGCATCCAGGAAGGCATGAGAAGAACATCAGCCTACCTCACAGCCCCAGTGTTCTCGAAGTATCGCAGCGAGACCGACATGATGCGTTACATGAAGAAACTTGAGGACCGCGACCTCAGCTTGAACCGCTCGATGATACCGCTCGGCTCATGCACCATGAAGCTGAACCCGGCAACATCGATGTTCGCACTCAGCTGGCCAGAGTTCGCCAACATCCACCCATTCGTTCCTGCAGAACAGGCTGAAGGCTATCTCGAGATGATCAAAGAGATGGAGAAAGACCTCTGCGAGATCACAGGATTCAAGGGAATGTCGTTCATGCCTAACTCAGGCGCTAGCGGTGAATACGCAGGCTTGATGACCATCCGCCGCTACCAGGAGGCTAACGGTCAGGGTCAGCGCAACATCTGCTTGATCCCGGCATCAGCACACGGCACCAACCCTGCATCAGCAGCAATGGCAGGTCTCCAAGTCGTCGTCGTGAAATGCGATGACCACGGTAACATCGACCTCGCCGACGCAAAAGAGAAAGCCGAGCAGTACAAAGACACTCTCGCAGCTTTCATGGTGACATATCCTTCAACACACGGTATCTATGAGGACGGCATCCGCACCCTCGTGAAGATTGTTCACGACAACGGCGGTCAGGTCTATATGGACGGTGCCAACATGAATGCACAGGTCGGCCTCACATGCCCAGGTTTCATTGGCGCTGACGTGTGCCACCTCAACCTGCACAAGACATTCGCTATCCCTCACGGCGGTGGCGGTCCGGGCGTTGGTCCTATCGGAGTGGCAGCACATCTTGTCCCGTTCCTTCCAAGCCACGTCTGCTTCAAGACTGGCGGCGAGAAACAGATGGGCGCAGTGTCAGCAGCACCGTTCGGAAGCGCACAGATCCTCACAATCACCTACTGCTACCTCAAGATGTTGGGTGGCGAGGGTTTGAAGAAAGCTACAATGGGCGCTATCCTCAACGCTAACTATTTGAAAGACAGACTCAAAGATTACTATCCAATCCTCTATACCGGCAACCACGGTCACGTTGCACACGAGATGATTCTCGACATCAACGGCATCAACAAGGCTACAGGCGTTGCAGCTATCGACATCGCTAAACGTCTGATGGACTACGGCTTCCACGCACCAACAGTGGCATTCCCAGTCCACGAGACATTGATGGTTGAACCGACCGAGAGTGAGCCGTTGGCAGAACTCGACAGATTCGTCGACGCTATGATCAAGATCCGTCAGGAAATCAAGGACATCGAGGATGGCAAGGCACCTCAGGGCGACAACATCATCTCACATGCTCCTTACACAGCCGAGATGCTGATGGCAAACGAGTGGAGCTTCCCATTCAGCCGTGAAGAGGCTGGCTTCCCACTCAAGAGTGATGTTCAGGACAAATACTTCCCGCACGTCACCAGAATCGACGACGCCTTCGGCGACAGAAATCTGGTTTGCCGCGTGATGGAATAAGCCATTAGCTATTAGCCATTAGCCGTTAGCCTTTATAGCCTAACGGCTATTTTTTTATACTATTTATTCAAATAAATTCAACAAAAAAAGCGGAATCGTTTATGAATAAACGATTCCGCTAATAGCTAATGGCTAATAGCTAATGGCTATCTTGTCACAACAACCTTAACTCCTGTCATCTCCTTGCCGTTGGCGACTCTCACAATGTAGACGCCTTCAACGAGGTCGTGACGGATGGTGCTGGTGCCTGTGGCGATGGTCTCGCTCAACACCGGCTGTCCGACGAGGTTGTAAACCACCACGTCGAGCTTGCTGTCGCTGTCGTTAGAGATCATCAAAGCGTTGTAGTTGTTCCAGACTTCGACGTTGAGCGATGCTTCATGTGTGATCACGTTGTCGATCTTGTCAGCCACAATCAAGATGTCGTCGATTTCCCATGATGCGGCACCTTCGTCGATGGTGCTGATGTAACGGAATCCGATGTAGCAGCTCTCGCCGTGGAAATCGTTGAGTGATATCTCACCTGACTCGGTCCATACGTAGTTGCCTTCCGAGGCGATGTACTCCAATGGCTCCCATGTGGCGGCTGTCGGGTCTTGACCGTCGTAGTCCTCGGAGATGTACAGCTCGAGTGCCGGTCCGTTGAACTTAGTTGCGTTCTTGAATGTCAACGTCACGTTGCGCTCGTCACGGCCGCTGAGGTCGAAGGCAGGGGAGATGCACCACTGTTCGTTGTCGATATCGTCACCGTAGCCGTTTGCATTGGCGTAATGGTTGTTGTTGTATGTGCCTATGACCCATGGCTTGTTGCCTTCGATGGTCACAAATGTCCAGCCGTCCATTTCGCCTTCCCAGTCTTGGCTCAAGACCACTACAACCTCGCCCATGATAACGTAGCTTGCTGTCGCGATGGCACTGTTGTCGAAGCCTTCCAACATTGCGATGGCCTTGATGGTCATGTCGCTTTCCACAACGATAGGCTCTGCATATACCTCTGACTCAGCTGTCGGGTCGCTGCCGTCGGTGGTGTAATAGATTGTTGCACCTTCTGTTGCGCATGCGATTTCAATCTCGATGGCCTCGTAATATGTGCCTGAAGGCATGCTGAACACCGGTGTGGCCACCGTTGGTGTCACCGAACCGCCATACACGAACAAATCCATGAAGAAGTTGTAATCTGCACTGGCTATGTTGCTTGTCGAATAAGCTCCGAACTTGTTCGATGCGTTCTTAGCAATGCCACGGTTGGTTGTCGTTCCGTTAGTGATGACAAATCCTGTGTAGTTAGGAATCATTGCGCCTTCCTCCGATGTCTCGAGTGCGATGTTCCACTCGGTGTTGACGTTGCCTGCGAAGTTGGTGCTGCTGCTGTAACCCAATGTATCGCCTGCCGCATTTGTCAAAGTGATGACGTCAGCGTCTACTGTCACTGTCCATTTGTATGTGTCGGCATCGTCAGCAATCTCTGCTGGCAATTTCTCAACACCGCCATCGTTGACTGATGTGAACAACACACCGTCAGGTTTGCCTGAAACTACAGCTGGCATTGCATAGTAGCCGTCACCGACTGTAGCGTCGTAACGTGAGGCGATGATGACTTGGTCGCCGTCTTCGAGGTCAGAAAGCGAGAGGATGCGGTTCCAGTCGCCACCAGGTATAGGCTCTTCTGTCACAGTGCCGCTTACGGTTGCAGTCACTTCTAAACCACCGTCCTCAAAGGTGACAACACCGTCCCACTGACCGACATACAAACCTGCCTCGAGTCTTACATAAACTGTAGTAGGTTCAAGGGTTCCAGTAGCTTGGATGCTAATAGTATAAGGCCAGAATTCTTCTCCGTCGAGTGAGAACTCATAATGAGTGTTGCTGCATGTGATATGAATTCCACCAGTAGATCCGCCTGGCGCTGGAGGCAAGTTGCCGCCTGAAACAGTGAATGTCTGTACCGCTGAAGGACCATTTCCAACGATATAATTGAATCCGCTCAAAGCGTTAGGCGTCACTGTCAGATAAGGTTCTGTGGTGAATCCCATGAGTGTAATATCGTCAACTTCCCAAGCGGCCGCCTCGGTCTCTGTTGAAGTGTACTTGAATCCAATGTAGCACTCATCGCCAGTGAAGCTGGCGAGGTCGATAGCGCCTGACTCAGTCCATGTGTATGAACCTGTTGATTTTACATACTCAAGAGCTACCCATGTTGCTGCTGTCGGGTCTGATCCATCGTAATCGTTGGTGAAGAACAACTGCATATCAGGACCTGTGTAGTTCTTTGCGTTTCTGAAATTCAAGCTTACATTGCTGTAAACGTCGAGGCTGAAAGCAGGGGAGATGCACCACTGCTCATTGACGCCGCCATTGTAGCCGTTGGCGTAAGCGTAGTGGTTACCGCTGTATTGCGCTACGGTCCATGCATTGCCGCCTTCAACGGTGACAAATGTCCAGCCGTTCATGTCGCCTTCCCAGTCTTGCTCGAAGATGGTGACTGCACCTAATATAATTGTATATTCTGCTGTAGCGATATTGCTGTTTTCATAGCCTTCCTTCATGGCGATGGCCTTGATGGTCATGTTTTCAGCTACTGTGACAGGCTCGCTGTAAACGCTGCTGTTCTCATCTGGGTCGGTGCCGTCGGTGGTGTAGTAAATCGTCGCGTCAGCTGTGGTGCATGCGATAGCAACAGTCTGTTCCTCAAAATATGTGCCAGCTTCCGGTGTGAATGTCGGTGTGGCGCATGTGAGAGTGCAGCCGCCCACTGTGGCGAACATATCGATAAAGAAGTTGTAACTATCAGATGTCATGTTTGACTTGGCATAGGCACCATAGTTGTGATAGCTGTTCAAAGCAAATGCTCTTCCAGTAACGTTGCCGTTGGTTATGACGAATGCACTGTAGTCTGGAACCATAGCTGTAGCCTCTGATGTCTCGAATGTGATGGTCCATGCAGTGTTGTCGCCGCCTGTTGCGAAGTTGGTGCTGCTGTTATAGCCAAGCACGTCGCCATTGGCATTGGTGAAGGTGTAGTTGGCACCGTCGACTTCCACTGTCCAGTAGAATGTGTCTTCTGCATCAGTGATCTCAGTTGGCAATGTCTCGCCGTTGTTGTCAGGAATACTTGTGAACAACACGCCTTCCGGTTTGCCCGATGCCTGTGCTGTCATTGCATAATACTGGTCTGCATTTTCATCGAAACGTGCAGCGAAGATGACCTTCGAGCCGCTTGTGAGCTGTGAGAGGTCGCTCACGCGTGTGTAGTCGCCCTGTGGCTGAGGCGGAGTGCTTGTCACAGCCCCGCTCAAAGCGATGTACATGGTGTCGAGTTCTTCTTCGCAAATCATGATACTTTCGTTGTATTCGCCGATTTCAAGACCTGCTTTAAGTCTCACCTTGATGGTGTAGTTGTAAACTCCAGTGTAGGTGTTGATGGTAATCATGCTTTCCGGATAGAAGCTCTCACCTGGGAATGACGAGATTTCGTAGTTCTCAGATGCGTGAATGTATGTGGTGGCACTAAGACCTATTGCGCTGATGTTGAAAGTCTTCACTGTTGACGGACCTTCTTCATACACGTAGTTGAATCCTGACAATGCTGTCGGATTGACGTTGATGCCTGCAGGATGTGTGAATGTGACATCGTCTGCACTGTTGACGCGGAGCTGCGGAGCGTTGTGGCATCCGATGACACCGATAACTGTCATGATGTCGCCTTCCGTAAGACCTGTGACAACTGGCATCTTGTAGATGTTCAAAGTGCTTTCACCTTGTGCGATAGGTGTGTTGCTCGCTGTGTTGATGGTTCCACAGACGGCGTCGACAATCTTAACGCGTGTCGACTGTAACATGTTGTCGCCTGCTGCGTCTTCCAAAATCTCAGCGATGGTCTTCACTGCCAATGGAAGTGGGTTGCCGCTCGACAAGACGAGGAACTGGTTCTCGTTGCCTCCGTTGATGCTGGAAAGCTCGACAAGACCGTTGTAAACAGCGATTTTACCATAAGCTTTCACCATATCGCCGATGGCTAATGTGGTTGGCACTGTATTATTATTAAGGTATAAATCGATACCTGCTGTTGCATCTTGTACGTAGACATTTCTGCCGTCGATGAATGTCACGACGCCTTTTACCAATACATACTCGTTGACAGCCAATGCTCTTGCATCAGCGATGGCCATCTGGGTGATTATGGTGTATTCTGCTGTTGCTACAGCGCTGTTGTTCATGCCTTCCTTAACGGCAAATGCCTTCACCGTGGTTGTGGCGTTTACTGTGAATGGCTCGGCGTAGACAGTGCTCTCGATAGTAGGCTCTGTGCCGTCGGTGGTGTAGTAAATGGTGGCACCTTCAGTGGCGCATGCCAACGAAACCGACTGTATGCTGATGTATGAGCCCGCTGCCGGCTCGAATGTCGGAGTCGCGACATCTTCTGTCGGTGTTGGAGGAACCGGTGCATCGCCAAGCACGAAAATCTCGATCTGTGTGTCCTTGATGTTGTTGTTTATGCTTGTGTATGCACGCCAATCCGGTGTACTTGTATATACACCGATGTAACGTTGGGTGGCAACGTTCTTGAATCCATGATAGTTTTGCGTTGATGAGCCAGTGATGTTCAGTTCCCAAACGTTGTTAGCGTTGGTGCCGACTCTAACTCCATTGTTTGTCGCAGTTGTATAAAGATAAACTAAGCTGTCGTTGAGTGGGTTGATGGTGTAACCGCCATCAGCAGCTTTAAATCTCCACTGTAATGCTGCCTCGATCTGACCCGTGATGGAGTCGCCCTCGATGGTCACAGCCACTGCGGCAGGTGCACTAGCTGTGCCGTTAGCGCTTGTCAAAGCATAGCCTCCGTTGACGTCGACAATCATGTAGATGCCGTCGCTGGTAACGTCAGTGTGGTTGGCAAGCTTGTGGAATGTCACCGTCGGAGTAGGAGGGACGATATTAATTGTATATTCCGCTGTAGCAACCTCACTGTCAATCATGTCGGCTTTAACAGCAAAAGCCTTTACTGTCGTTGTCTCGCTGATTGTGATAGCTGTTGAATAAACAGAACTGTTTATGGTTGGTGTCGTTCCATCCAAAGTGTAGTAAATGGTTGCGCCTTCAGTCGTTGTTGAGATTGTTACATCCTGAGCCTCGTTGTATGTGCCTGCGATAGGGGTGAATGTAGGTGTCTCAACAGTATCTATCTGAGTCTGATGAAGCACAACATCTGCTGCAAAAGCCACGCGTAACTGCGGATTGTTGTAACATCCTACAACACCGACAACGTCAATGGCATCACCTGCCGCTATACCATCCAAAGCTGGAATCTTATAGATGTTCATCGTCGATTCACCTTGTGTGATAGGGGTGTTGTTGCTGGTGTTGATGGTGCCAATTGTTGCGTCAACAATCTGAACGCGTGTCGATTGCAATATCTTATCGCCATTGTGGTCAGCCAAGATTTCAGCAATGGTCTTTTCTGCTAAAGGAAGTGTGTTGCCTGTTGAAAGAACCTGAAACTGCGTGGCGTCACCTCCGTTAATGCCTTTAAGTTCCACAAGACCTTTATATACATCTTTTTTGCCATATGCCTGAACCATGTCGCCTAAATCTAATCCCGCCGGAACAGTGCCCGTGTTGAGATAAAGGTCGATGCCTGCTGTAGCATCCTGGACATAAATGTTGGTTCCATCAATGAATGTCACGACACCCTGAACCAAAGCATACTCGTTGTTAGCCAAAGCTCTTGCTGCAGCAATGGTAATAACTGTTGGAGCAGCTTGAATGGTGTATGTCGCTGTGGCCACTGAACTGTTGGTCATCCCTGTCTTAACAGCCATAGCTTTCATTGTTGTCGTCTCACTGATGGCGATAGGAGTGGAGTAGGTGGCACTGCTTGTTGTGGGATTTGTGCCGTCCAAAGTGTAATGAATCGTAGCACCGTCGGTTGTACACGCAATGGTAACATTCTGTGCCTCAGTGTATGTTCCTGCAACTGGTGAGAATGTCGGAGTTGCCACTGTTTCCTGACCACCACTCTCTTTATAAAACACAGCTGAATTGAACTGTATGAATCTGTTGGTATTACCTGACACCGAAACATTGTATATGATCTTGTAATATTTGTTAGTCCAGTCAGTTGCTGCTGGTCTGTTGAATGTGGTTGTCGTATTTGCCTCGAAATCTCCAGTCAATGTGCTTGTAGGATTGCTGAAATCCGCATTCGATGAAACCACAAGTGTCATTGAGTTTACTGTAATGCTACTTGCAGCACCGTGAGTGACAACAATTTTTGTGATGTTGTCAGACAATGTACCCGTTGAATAAACAGGACGATCCTCATCGGTAATATTCTTACCGCCTATACGCCATGGATTCATTGTGGTGTTAGCCATAACTTTCCATGTGAGATTGTTCTGGGTGATTTCACTTTCTGTTGCATAACCTGATGAGCCCCCTGTTATGGTGCCGTCCAAGGTGTATGCTACCACCTCTTCTCTCGTCTGTCCCCAGGCGAGACTTGTCATCATCAGCATAACTGCTGTGATCATCAATGTAAAGATGCGTTTCATTTTACTAAAATTTTTTGTTTTTATTATATTTTACTTATCCTATAAATCCTAATAATCCTACTAATCCTCTGATTATCAATAAAATGTTATTTCTAAGTTGCCTTTATTTCAACTTACAAAAATACTAATTAAAATAAATAAGGTGTAAAATACTTATCAACAAAATGTTGATAACTCATAAAAAATCAAAAGTTATCAACATTTTGGCTGCATTAATTCTGCCATAAACAGCGCAAAATCATATTTTACCGGGTCTTCTTTATCAAATTCCCTCAGTTTTGCAGTAAGAAGCTCCACAGTCTGCCGGTCGTTGCTTTTCCTGTCGATCAGTCCCAAGTCTCTCGAGACTCGTGCCACATGAACATCCAAAGGTATCATCAAGTCGCTGGGTTTCAATTGGTTCCATATTCCTAAATCGACAATGCCGTCGTTTCTCACGAGCCACCTCAAAGCCATGTGCAGCCTCTTGCATGCGCTGCCCTTCTTTGGCTCCCCACAACATGGATTCGAGATGTGCTTGCTCGTCGCCCCATTCGCCTCTGCCATCAAATCCCTGAAATTCTGTATCCCCCTCCACACATCATGCTCCTCATTATAAAAAATGTCTTCAAGCCCATTAATCCTACCAATCTCACCAATCCTACTCATCCTATAAATCCTACCAATTCCCCTGCAATAATACTTCAAATCCCTCCCAAAGAAAGTCCTGTGCACACACTTCGCCTCGTCAATCTTCTCCCAGCCTCCCGACATCACGTAATCGTATGGCGATCGGCCCATCATATCCAGCATCTTATTGGCGTTGTTCAGAATCATCTTACGGTTGCCCCACGCTATCGTCGCCACCAGAAACGACACGATCTCAATGTCGCGCTTGTCGCTGTATCTGTGCGGAAACTGCACCGGGTCGTCATTGATAAAAGCCTCGGTGTTGTTTTTCGCCACCAACTCGTCCAGATAGCCTTTCAAATCGTCCATAACACTTTTTTTTCGCAAAATTAAACAATTTCTCAATCCTATTAATCCTAAAAATCCTATCAATCTAAAAAAAAATTTCTATCTTTGCAAAAAATTATTTCTGATGATAACTTTAAGCAACTATCCGTTCCTGAAATCATTGAAGCCCAACCGCTTCTTCCTCCTTGCCGGACCGTGCGTAATCGAGGATGAGGAGTCGCCTTTCAAAATTGCCGAGCATCTTGTCAAAATCACGAAAAGCCTTGATATTCCTTTTGTTTTCAAAGGCTCGTACCGTAAAGCAAACCGCTCGCGTCTCGACTCATTTCAGGGGATAGGTGATGAGCGCGCCCTCAATGTATTGAAAAACATCTCGAAGCAGTTCAACGTGCCCGTCGTCACCGATATCCATTCTTGCGAAGAGGCAGCGATGGCCGCTGAATACGTGGATATCCTCCAAATACCGGCTTTTTTATGCCGCCAAACAGATTTGCTTGTAGCTGCCGCAAAAACAGGTAAGACTGTCAACATCAAAAAAGGTCAGTTCCTCTCTGGCGACTCGATGCGTTTCGCTGTTGAGAAGGTGCAACAGTCTGGCAATCAGTCTATTATGCTGACTGATAGGGGTAATTTCTTCGGCTATCAGGATCTCGTCGTCGATTATCGCAACATCTACGACATGCAGAAGAACAATGTGCCTGTCATCATGGATTGTACACATTCGTTGCAGCAGCCTAACCAGACAGCTGGCATCACTGGCGGCAAGCCCGAGCTTATCGAACTCATCTCAAAGGCAGCTATCGCCGTGGGTTCCGACGGTCTCTTCATGGAGACTCATCCCAGCCCGGCCCAAGCCAAATCAGACGGCGCCAACATGCTACGCCTCGATTTAGTGGAAGGTCTTCTTGAAAAACTTGTAAAAATTAAGGAAGCCCTATAACAATTATCAATTGTCAATTATCAATTGTCAATTTCCTCAACTCCGCTGTTCCATCTCCCCAATTTCCGACCAGCGTCTCTTGGCCGTTCACGAGTTTTTTCAGCTTCTTCATGAACTCCCTGCGTGTTATCGGAGCGGCTCCCATGCGTCTCATATGTGCCGTCTCCTGCTGAGCGTCAATGAGCTCGATGCCGTTTCGTGTCAGAAACTGGCATAGGTTATATAGCGCCACCTTCGAAGCGTCGGTCTTGGTGTGGAACATCGACTCGGCGCAGAAAACCTTGCCGACCGACACCCCGTAAAGCCCGCCCACGAGCTCGTTCTCTTGGTAAACCTCCACAGAATGCGCGATTCCTAAGTCATTCAAGTCACAATAAGCCGCTATCATCTCTTCGCTGATCCACGGACTAGGCTCATCCTGGTCTTCTTCTTCCTCGGCTTGGTCGTCGGTACGTGGCATGGTGGCGCACGCGCGTATAACTCCCTCAAAATCAGCGTCAAACGAACATGAGTATTTGTTCGACTCTATAGTCTTCCACAACGATTTCGTGACCTTGATGTCTTCTGGTCTCAACACCATCCTGGGGTCGAGCGACCACCATAAGATAGGCTCACCTTCACTGTACCATGGAAATATCCCCGATGAATAGGCGACGAGCAGCCTCTCGGGTGACAAATCTCCGCCAATCGCAAGCAATCCGTCTTTCGTCGACTGACTAACCGGCGGAAAATCATAAACCTCGTCTTTTAACATGTATACTGGCATGGTCTTACGATTTTAGAGGTTAAAATTCACCACAAAGATAAAAATAATTTTTCAATTATGCAAGCGTTTTGGCAAATTTTTTAATTTTGCAGTGCGAAAAAGTGAAATGAACAGGTATTTTTTACATCTGGCGTACAACGGGAAAGCTTATCACGGCTGGCAAATCCAACCCGGCGACATCTCCGTGCAGGAGGTGCTCGAAAAATGTATCAGCCTCAAACTGAAACAGGATATCTCCATCACAGGATGCGGCCGCACCGACACGGGCGTCAATGCACGCAACTTCTACGCACACTTCGAATCGGAACCAATCAATGATTTGCAAACATTTGTAAATCAACTGAATATGTTTCTACCCGATGACATAGTGGTTTATCGTTGCTGGCAGGTCGACCCGTATCTCCATGCCCGCTTCGATGCCAAGTCACGAACATATCATTACTACGTCACTCGCACCAAGAATCCGTTCCATACCGACGATGCCCTCTACATCTACGGACCTCTCGATGTGGAAAAGATGAATGAAGCAGCAAAACTTCTCTTTGAATATCAAGACTTTACAAGCTTCTCAAAGCTTCATACACAAGTCAAGACCAATAACTGTAAAATAATGGAGGCTTACTGGTTCGAACAGAATGGCCTGCTTGTCTTCCACATCAAAGCCGATAGGTTTTTAAGAAATATGGTCCGCGCCATCGTCGGCACGCTCCTCGAAGTGGGGAAGGGAAAACTTACCCTCGACGGCTTCCGCCGCATAATCGAACAAAAAGACCGCTGCTCCGCCGGCACCTCCATGCCCGCCCACGCCCTATTTTTAGAAGCGGTTACTTACTAATAATTTCAGGACAATATAAAAATCAGGCCTTGCGGTAAGTGCGTCAGCGCTTATCCAGACTGATTTTTATATGTCCTGAAATATAAAACTATACAAATAATTATTTCAAAACAATCACCGCTCCGCCGCCACTAGCAAGCTCAATCTTTAGTATATTATCTGTTATCTTTTCATCTATTATCTGATAATCCTCCGCATTTCTCCCCGCATTCACTCCATCACAATAAATCCTGCTGTCATTCCGAGCGTTGCGAGGAACCTCAAGCAAATCTAAATCAATCTCAATCGTCCTCTTCTCCCAATTCGTAATCGCCCCCACATACCAAGTGTCACCTTTCCTTCTTGCAATCACCGCATACTCGCCAAGTTTTCCGTCCAACGCCACCGTCTCATCCCACACTGTCGGCACCTCAGAGATAAAGTCGACACATTCCTGGTTCTGCATGTACTTCGTCGGACTGTCGCACATCATGTTGAACGGCGACTCAAATATAACATACTCAGCGAGTTGCCTGCATCGCGTTCCCTGACTCATCGGGTTGGTGTAAATGGCTCTGAAATGATGCTTCGTGGCATTGTCCATAGCGCCCTGAGTGTAATCCAGGTTGCCAGCCACCATTCTTATATAAGGTATCATGCATTCGTAGTTCACTTGATTGAGGTCATCGTCCCATTTCGACTGCTCCAAGCCGTAGACACCCTCGAAATTAAGCACGTTAGGGTAGGTGCGGCTCAATCCCGTCGGCTTGTAAGCCCCATGAAAATCAACAAACAAATGATATTTCGCCGCCATAGCAGCCATCCTGTAGTAGAAATCCACCACTTTTTGGTCGTCTCTGTCCATGAAATCGACTTTGAATCCTTTTATTCCCATCTCGCTGTAGTGCTTGCACACATGCTCCATGTCTCTGTCGATGGCGTAATAACCAGCCCAAAGCACCAGTCCGACGTTGCGTTCGTTGCCGTATGCCACCAGCTCCTCAAGATCTATCTCCGGCACCACCTGGAACAAGTCTGCTTGTTTGTTAACCGCCCAGCCTTCGTCCAAAATAACATATTCTATGCCGTTTTTCGATGCGAAATCGATATAATATTTATAGGTGTCGTTGTTGATGCCGGCCTTGAAGTCGACACCCCAGATATTCCAGTTGTTCCACCAGTCCCATGCCACCTTACCTGGCCTGATCCAGCTTACATCTTCGACTCTCGAAGGTGATGCTAGCTTGTAAACCATATCACTGTTCATCAACTCGTAATCGTTCTCCGAAATCACTATCGCCCTCCACGGGAAATCCCTTGTCCCACTGGTCTTTGCGACGAAATCCTCGCGTTCTTTCACCACCATCTGCAGCATGTTATGCCCGCCTTGTTCCTCAACTTTCGGATATGTGGCCTGCACCGAAACCAAGCTGTTGCCTTCGCCTTTTCTAAAGAAAGTCCCCGGAAAATCTTCCAAATCCGACTCCACAATCACCGCTTTCTTACCGTCTTTCAGACATATTAATAAAGGTGTGAACGCGATGCGCTCGGTGTCCATCTTCGAAATCGAATCTATCGTATACTGGCTTTCAAACGAGGTGAAAAACTGCTGTGTCAGGAAGTCGCCTTCGCCTTTGCGGGCGTTAACATAAGGGATATACGCCACGTAATCGTCGTCAAAACAATAACTTACGTTCTCTTTCTTCACGATAATGGGCTTTTTGAAACTCGTCGAAAATCTATACGCCACGCCGTCGTCAAATGCTCTGAAAGTTAATGAATAATTGCCTTTTAAATTGATAATCAACTCGTTATAGTTGTTCTTGACCTTGCTCTTCTTATAAAAATCAGCATGAATAGTTTCATTGACGGTTCTTGTGCCTACATTGCGCACTTTGCTCATCAACCCCAACGTTTGCCCGTTTTCGAGCTCCATCGAAATCGCCGACTCATCAATCACTACCGTCTCACCATGTGTCACCTTATAAGTCACAGCATCGCCTACATTCACCGTCACACAAATCTTCCCATCCGGTGATTTTAACTCATAATTATTCCCATAAATCCTATTAATCCCACCAATCCTAATAAATCCTAAAATAGTCAATAAAAAAACCAGTTTTTTCATAGTTCTAAATTTTCAACAAAATTATCAAAAATTCTCTTTCATATCAAAATAATCATTATTTTTGTAAAAAATTTAAACTAATAAAAAATGAGAAACTTACTTTTAATCAGCAATTCAACGAATTTTGGTGAGACATATTTGGCTTGGGCGATGACCCAGCTCGAACAGTTTTTTGACAAAAACAAACTCGGTGCCGACAGCAAGGTGGCTTTTGTGCCTTTCGCTGGCGTTTTCATCGGCGGAAACCCTTATCCGAAGAGCTACGACGCTTATACTGAGAAGGTTAAGAAGGTCTTCAACGAGAAACTTGGCGTGAAGAAGTTCGTCTCAGTGCACGAGGTTGAAGACAAAGTCGGTCTGGTGAAGACCGCCGACTGCATCGTGGTGGGTGGCGGCAACACCTTCCATCTGGTGGCTGAGCTGCATAAATTCGGTCTCATGCAGGCTATCGCCGAATGCGCCAACAACGGCACGCCTTACATCGGATGGAGCGCTGGCTCAAACATCGCTTGCCCTACACTCTGCACCACAAACGACATGCCTATAGTACAGCCTGCAAGCTTCAACACATTGAATCTCATACCGTTTCAGATAAATCCTCATTACCTCGACCCGCATCCTGAAATCGACAAGATGATCAAACACGGCGGCGAGACACGTCAGGACCGTATCAACGAATACCTCGCAGTGCGCCAGGAGATGAAGGTCGTCGGATTGCGCGAAGCAACAGCAATATGGGTGGTCGGCGACAAATATTTCCTCAAAGGCGGCAAGAAAATGATGATTTTCCAATACGGCAAAGACCCCGTCGAGCTCGAACCGAACCAGGAAATCACAAAATATGTTTTGTAAAGAAATTTGTATTTTATTAAAATAATGTATATCTTTGCAGATTGAAAAGGTCAAAGAAAAATTATCAAATAACGACTAAACTATTGACTATGAAAAGATTAGCTTATCTCTTGATAACGGCATTGTTGCTTGCCGCATTGCCTGAAATCGTCTCGGCGCAGTCGAACGATCCTTTTGAGCAACAGGTTATTCAGTCGAAAGGCGGAAAAAACGAGAAACGCAACAAAAACAGAAAGAAAGTCACAACAGAAGAGGTTACGCCAGCTCCTACTCCGGCACCTCAGCCCCAACAGGAAGACATCAAGCAACCTGTCAATAACATGACAATATCCAACTCATGCAGCGACTGGCTCGATTTCGAGCTTGTGTCGGTCATCGGCAGCAGAGGCTCACAAATGGTGCAGCTCACAGTGAAAATCACGCAACATTCCACAAATCAGAGGATGAGCGTGGGCGGTGGCTTGGTGGCATATGACTGCGACGGCGTTGAACACAGCCGCGACTGGTCGGCAGGCGGCACATTCGACTTCTTTACCGACGTGCCAGTGAAGACATCATTCGAAATCCCGGGCAAAATTAACCCTAACACCACCACAGTGATGCCTGTCATCAGCTTCAAAGTAGGTGACTGCCGCATAGAGATGAGAAACGTAACAATAGATTGGAGATAATAAAAATTTTGTAATATGAAGAAAATCAAAGCTTTAATAATGGCAGCAATAGTCTTGCTGACAACTTTTTCGGTCAAAGCCCAGAACGATATGTCATTCGAACAGATGATACCTGTCCGCGTGCTCATGCCTGTCAACAAAGAGATTAAAAGCGATGCCCTCACAGTGTTGTATAACCGTTTGAATCAGGCAGTTACACTTAACGGACTCGGTTCGACAACCAACGACAGCCGTTTCCTCATCGTGTCATCGGTGACAGTGCTCTCGAAAGATGCCACAGCATCGGTGCCGGTGCAGTATATGGCCGAAGTGGAAGTGTCAGTCTATTTCGTCGACAACGTCACAAAAGTGATACTCTCACAAGAGATGATCACCAAAAAAGGCCTCGACAGCACCGACGAGTTGGCCGTCAGCAAAGCCATCAAACAGATTCAGGCCCGCGACCCTAAGTTGAAGAAACTCATTAAGATAGGTAAAGAAAGAGCCATCCAATATTACCAGGCCACCGAAGGTCAGGAAGAGAACGCCGAAGACCCTGACGTGTCATGGATTTTTGAAAAATAAAAACTAGCAACATGAGAAGAATATTAGCAATAGCATTGTCTTTGATGCTCCCTCTCTGCGCCTGCGCACAGAAAAAAGGCTTCAAACTCGTCGAAAAAAGCGGCCCGAAACCTGAATGGGTGGGAAAAGGCAGCGTGAAAGACTATATCATCGTGCAGTCCGACAAACCGACACTCGAAGAGGCAAAGTCCGACGCCATGCAGAAAGTGCGCGCCGAGATAGCAGCGTCAGTGGCCACCAACGTGATGCGTACAGTCAACTCGTACACACAGAAAGTAGTTGATGGCAACGAAAGCCAAACCAACGCCACAATGTCGATAGAGTCGACATCGAAAATCGCCAAAATGCCTGCAATACAAGGCGTCAGCATCACTAAAGCCGACACATATCAGGAGCTTTTCAGAAACAAGAAGACTGGCGAGGTGTACTATAACATATATGTGAAATACCCGTTCTCACAGTTCGACCTCGTGGAACTCGTCACAGCATACGAGCTGCATGAGAAAGAGATCGACGAGAGAATCAAAGGCTTCGAAGACGGCCTCGATAATATCGAGAGTGTTGAACAAATCGATGCCAGCATATTGGCACTCAACGCTCTGGAAGGTGAGCTGGGCGCCGACGACGCACGCACAATCACAATCGAAGGCATAGTGAAACGCTACAATAAGATTTATGACAATATCATCGTCGATGTGGTCAATAAATCAAAGAACAAAGTTACGGTTCGTCTGGTTTACAATGGCAGCACCATCACCACTTCACAGAAACCGCGTACTTCATCGAACTGCGCCACACAGTTTACTGTGAAATCAGAAGGCGACAACACCGTCATCAGCTTCGACTCTGAATATTGCTACGACCAGGACGACAACTACATCGAGGTGCGTTTCAAAGTCGGACCTAAGTTCGCTAAAGAGAAAATCTTTTTTAAATAGAAAAAAAATCAACTAATTACTAACTAAAAATTTTTGTCATGAAAAAAGTTAACTTATTCCTCGGAATCGCATTGACAGCATTGCTCGTTATCTCATGCGGTTCAAGCAAAGAAACAGCCCAGGCTCCACAAAACCAGCCTGCATCATTGCCGTGCCCTAACTGCACTGCTACAAGCACATCGTTCAAATATCTGGCACAGGGTGTCGCCGATAGCGAATACGACATCCAGACAGTCAGAACATTGACTGAGGAAAATGCACGCGCAGGCCTCCAGGCTATGATCGAGACAGCTGTCAAGAGATCAGTCGACCAGTTCACACAGCAGCACCGCGACGGTGAGAATGTGAAAACTATCGCTAAGAACACAGTCCAGTCATTGAATATCATCAACGCCAAGATCAAAAACACCCCTGTTACATGCTGGGATGCAAGACCAAGCACAATGACTCCTGGTAAGATATCTGTGTATGTCTGCGTCGAATACAACGCCGAAGATATCTACAACACCGTCGTCGAGACAATGAGCGCCGACACAGAGCTGAAGATCGACTTCAAACAGGAACAGTACAAAGACGACTTCTACAGAGCCCTCGAAGAATACAGCAACACTAAGTAATGAAGTATCAAGGACTTAATAAACAACAAGTTGAACAAAGCCGTGCTATGCACGGCTTTAATATTCTCACTCCTCCAAAAAAGGAGTCGCTTTTTCATCAATACATCTGCAAATTCAAGGACCCGATAATTCGCATTCTGCTTATCGCTTTGATCTTGTCGGTGGGAGTGGCCGTATACCAATATGTCACGTCTGAGGACGGCGTCAGGGTGCTGCTCGAGCCACTCGGCATTTTTATCGCCGTCATGCTGGCCACAGGTGTCGGATTCGCCTTCGAAGTCAGCGCAAACAAGAAATTCGAAATCCTCAACAAACTCGATGATGAGGAGAAAGTAAAAGTGATACGCGACGGCAACGTCACCCTCGTTGAACGTCGTGAGATAGTGGTAGGCGACATCGTGGTGCTCGAGACGGGCGATGAGGTGCCAGCCGACGGCGTGCTGCTCGACGCCTTCACACTGCAGGTCAACGAATCAGACCTCACAGGCGAGCCGATGGCACGTAAGACAACGGATGAGGCCGACTTTAACCCCGAGGCGACATATCCGTCAAACTGGGTGATGCGCGGCAGCAAAATCATCGACGGCCACGGCATCATGCAGGTGGAACGCGTGGGCGACGCCACCGAATGGGGTAAGGTGTACAAAGGCTCGCAGATTGAGAGCAATATCAAGACACCTCTTAATATACAGCTCGACAAACTCGGCAAGGTGATATGCTACGCAAGCTATATCATCGCAGCACTCATCATGATTGCCAGAGCTGTCATGTATTTCGCCTATCTCGACAACATCAGCGACGGCATCGACTGGCTGCTGTTTGCAAAATATATGCTCGGCACCGTCATGATGGCAGTGGCGATAATCGTTGTGGCAGTGCCCGAAGGCCTCCCGATGAGCGTCACACTAAGCCTCGCCCTCAGCATGCGCAGGATGCTGTCGACAAACAACCTCGTCAGGAAAATGCACGCCTGCGAGACAATGGGAGCCGCCACGGTGATATGCACCGACAAAACAGGCACCCTCACCCAAAACCAAATGAGCGTGAACGATGTGCTATCTTATTGTAAATCAGATAATTTGCTATATGAGTGTATATCGGTCAACACAACGGCTTTCCTCGATTTCTCAAATGAGAAAAAAGCTAAGGTAATCGGAAATCCAACAGAAGGCGCAATGCTGTTATGGCTTCATAATCAAGGAGTTAACTACCTCGACTATAGAGAAAATATGAAGCTGTACCAACAGGTGCCTTTCTCCACGAAATATAAGTTTATGGCCACGGTGGTCGAATCACAGACATTCAACAAACCGATGTTTTACGTGAAAGGTGCTCCGGAGATCATCCTGAAGCACTGCGATAAATTACGTACCGACAATGGCCTTGAAGATATTGAAAAATATCGTAAAGAGATTGAAAACCAATTATATGCGTATAACTGCAAGGCTATGCGCACCCTTGTGTTTGCCTATAAGGAGGCCGACCCTAACGAGCAGTCGTTCGACCGCCGTACCGACGACCTCGTCGCCAACAACCTGATTTTCCTGTGCGCAGTGGCCATTGCCGATCCGATACGTCCCGATGTGGCCGAGGCTGTGCAAAGTTGCATGGATGCCGGCATCGACATCAAGATCGACACTCCTGCCACGGCAATCGAGATAGGCCGTCAGTTGGGACTGTGGAGGGACACCGACCAGAAGGACTTCAACCATATCTCTGGTAAGGATTTCGAGGAGCTCTCCGATGCAGAGGCTCTGCGTCGTATCCCATTGATAAAAATCATGTCACGCGCCCGTCCGATGGATAAGGAACGTCTTGTGCGACTGCAACAGTCGGTAGGTGAGGTGGTGGCTGTCACCGGCGACGGCACCAACGACGCGCCTGCACTGAAATCGGCACAAGTGGGACTCTCGATGGGCGACGGCACCTCGGTGGCAAAAGAGGCATCCGACATCACCATACTCGACAACTCGTTCCGAAGCATAGCACGCGCCGTGATGTGGGGACGCTCGCTGTATCTCAACATACAGCGTTTTGTGCTGTTCCAGATGACCATCAACGTGGCAGCATGTCTCATCGTGATGATAGGCTCGCTGCTCGGTACCGACCTCGTGCTCACCGTCACCCAGATGCTGTGGGTCAACCTCATCATGGACACCTTCGCGGCACTGGCACTGGCATCACTGCCACCTATGGAAGACGTGATGAAAGAGAAACCACGCGCGAAAGACGCCAACATATTGACAAAACCGATGGTTTACTCCATCTTCATCGTCGGCATAGCCTTCCTCCTCGTGATGTTTGGCTTTGTGCAGTATTTCAAACATAATGAGGTTCAGTCACTTACGGAGTTCTCGCTGAGCGCTTATTTCCACGATTTCTTCAACTTCAAGTTCGTGGAAGATAAAAACTATACGCTTTACGAGCATACACTCACATTCACGATATTCGTGTTTCTGCAGTTTTGGAACCTCTTCAACGCCAAGGCGTTCCATACAGGAGCCTCCGCTTTCATCAACAAATCCAAGTCATTCGGCGGATTTGAACTCGCTCTGGTGATAATACTCATCGGACAGTTCCTGATCGTCACGATAGGAGGGGAGATGTTCAACGTGGTGCCGCTCTCATGGCAAGACTGGCTGATATGCTTCATCGGCACAAGCCCGGTGATAATTATTGGTGAGATAATCCGGCTTTTCATTAAAGATAAAATTTGATTATGAAGATATTGGTTTTAAACGGTCCTAATCTGAACCTCATCGGGCGTCGTGAGCCTGAAATATATGGTAATCAGTCACTTGACGAGTTTCTGGATGCTGTCAAAAATCGGTTTCCAGAACATCAAATCGACACTTTTCAGTCTAATCACGAAGGTGTGCTTATCGACAAGCTACATGAGGCGATGGACCGTTACGATGGCGTTGTGATGAATCCTGGAGGCTATGCGCACACATCGATAGCTCTCGCCGATGCGGTGCGTTCCATAGGCATCCCAGTGGTCGAGGTTCATATCTCAAATATCTTTGAGCGTGAGCCGTTCCGCCACCATTCCTACACCGCCGACGCCGCAGTGAAAACCATCGTGGGACAAGGCCTTGAAGGCTATTCTGAAGCTGTAAGCTTCCTGATCAAACAATAAAGTTTAAGTAATCAATTATTCAATCTTCGGCTTTCGCAGAAAGGCGGCAATTGAATAATTGATGACTGAAAACTATATAAACTTTATGAAAAATCTTTCTCGTTTAATTCAGTATACAGCTTTTTCTTCTCCAAGAAATGCTTGAACACGATATTTTTCTGATAAACCATCGACACGTGCTTATGTGGCAGCGCTCTGCGTTTCTTTCTTAACACACGCAGATGCCTGTAGAAGCTCAGGTGAGCCCTTGTCACTGCCCAGAGGTCGGCGAAACTGCCGTCGAACAGGAACTTTAGTCCTGCAATCCAATCCAAAAGAATTCGATAAGCGATGGTGGTGAAGACGGTGCCATTCGGGAGGTTTTTCATCAGCAATGACAGGTTGTTTCGGAAGTTGAGATACGTCTTGCGTGCCGAGCTCTTGGGCAAGGTGCCGCCTCCAATGTGATACACCTTCGACTGTGGGCAGTACATCACCTTGTAGTCGTTGTTTTTCACTCTCCAGCAGAAGTCGATCTCCTCCATGTGCGCAAAGAAGCTATCGTCCAGGCCTCCGAAGCGGTGATAAACGTCGGAGCGCACAAACATACATGCCCCAGTGGCCCAAAACACCTCTTTCACGTCATCGTATTGTCCGTTGTCGCTCTCCAGATGCTGAAAAACCCTGCCGCGACAGAAAGGATAGCCGTATTTATCGATGAAACCACCGCCGGCACCGGCATATTCAAACCTCTCCTTGTCGTGATACGAGAGGATTTTAGGCTGGCAGGCCGCTATCGTCGGGTCGCTGTCCATCAGCTCTATCACAGGCTCGATCCAATGTGGTGTCACCTCGATGTCGGAGTTCAAAAGGCAATAGTATTCAGCATCCACCTGACGTAAAGCGACATTGTAACCTGTCGAGAAGCCGCCGTTATTGTCATTGATTATCAATCTGATAGAAGGGAAGGCCTCTCTCATGAAAGCCACGGAGTCATCGGTAGAGGCATTGTCGGCGACGATGACATCCGCCACCTCGCTGCTGTGCTCTATCACATTAGGAAGAAACTTTTCCAAGAATTTCCTGCCGTTGTAATTCAATATGACTACCGCCACTTTTTTCATGCCGACAAAATTACGATTTTTTTACTTAAAATTGTCTTACTTATGTTATTTTTTTTAAAAAACAACATTTACACCGTCATTCCGAGCGGAGTCGAGACCTGAGCTTTGCGAAAGCATTCACTTTTAGTGAATAGATCACCGGTACTCGAATAATTCCTAATCAATTGATAGGCGGTGATTTCTCCATTCCGCTTCGCTTCAGTCGAAATGACAATTGTGGGAGAAAACGATAAGGGGCCAGAAAATTTCTGACCCCGTTATCAAACAAAGTATGTGTGGTATGTGGTATGTTTAAAAATTACTCTATCTCGGAAGGTCATAGTAGTCCTTGGCCTTGTCGCCGTATGAGTTAGGATTGGCGGCACCGTCAACACCGTAGTCGTAATAGGTGCCGTAAGTTCTCTGGTAGATCTGTGTGGTCCATCTGAAGTTGCTGAGTTCGCCGACAGCATCGGAATGGATGAGCTGGAAGTCGTTGGTGGCCAAGTCGAGCGTCATGAACACAAACTTCTTGTTACGCTGCGAGCCGAGCTGATAGTAATGCCAGATCTCGTAAGGGTAGGCACCAGGCTCGTTGTAACTCTGCACAATTCTGTCTGGAGCGCCGTATTTCAGGAACACTATGCCACGGTCGGTGTCGTAGCCTTTGCTGTTGACCGAGTTGAATGAGGCGTTGACACGCAACACTTGTGCGTAATAGTCGAGCCATGCCTGCTCCGGAGTGACCCTGTTGCGGCTCGCCCAGAAAGTGTAGAAATACTGCTGCATCGTAGTGATGTCGCCGGTTTTGATGAGCTGACGGCCATATTCTTTCTCCACCATGGTCGAAATAGGGTCGATAGTCCTGATGTATTCGCGTATAGTGTCGATATTGTCGATCTTTCCTGTGAAAACGCTTGATATATCAATATTTGCCATCATCGACTCGTCAACCTGATAATATGGATTGCTGCGTTGGAAGAAGTAACGGTTCAAACCGATGACCTCGTTGTTGCGGTCACGAGCCTCGAGCACGAGATAATAGTTGCCTGAAGGCAGATTGGTGATGTCGATGCTGTTGATGATCACGTCAATATCCTTGGCAGTCATCCTCTTGGTGTAATAATAGTTGCTGAGTTTGGCGTTGTTTTCAAAAGTGCAGAGGTAAGTGTTGAGAAGATATTTCTCGTTCTCGCCAAGCTGTTTCTTCGCATTGTAGATCTCAGCGTAGAATGAGAGTCTGTTGACATTTTCAGGATAAAACGGCATCATCATCGGGATGAGCTCGTAGCCATGACGGGCTGAGCTGCTCTCAGGATCGGCTTTCGAATAGCTCTCGAGGCCTATGATGTTAGATATTGAAAACGTCTCCGGATAATCAATCATAAACTGCTCTTCCACTTTGTATGGGGCAACAGTTTTGTTGTTTTCGTCTTCAAGTGTCACTTCCATGGTGTAATAGCCATTGGCGAGCGAATAGCGCTGCATGTCCATGAAGAAGCCGCTTATATTGGCCGTATCAGCAACCGCAGGGCTTGTTAATGTATACTTTCCGAAGTTCTTGATCGACTCGTCCTGCTTGAACATCACCGTGATGTTGACAGTGGCGTTGTATTGTCCGTCGGCACCTTTTATATATATAAGACTGCTCTTGTCGAAGGTGATGTAAGTCTCGATATAAGGTGTGACATCGTCACCTGGCGCGTTGAAGGTGGCGTATGAGATATATGAGTTTAATGCTTTCTGCTGTTGTGCTCCAGCACTGATGCCAATAATAATCATTAAACAAATAATAAAAAGTCTTTTCATGATGCTCTAATAATTTGATACGAGTGCAAAAGTACAATCAGAAATAAATTTTGTCAAGGATTTTGGCTGTGTTTTTTGTGGAAAAATGTGGAAGAAATCCGTGTAACGATATGTGTTACAATGAATTACGCTATGCCGATTTTAGTACTTGTAAGTGCTTAAAAAACCTGGAATAAAATGGTCGAGCTCCAGCTGCGTGTCGAAAATGGCCTCTATGCGGTTGCCTCTTTTGTTGGCTGCGCTGTATGTCTGCTTGAGCAAAACGGCAATTTCAAGGTTGGAGAAACCCATGAAACTCAAAATTATAAACCTGAAGTCGGCTTGAGTCAATTCGGGATAAGCTGCTGCTAATGAATGTGTTAGGCCAGGAAACGACTCGTTGAAGGTGGTAGTCAACGACACAATCTTGTTACGTGTGAGGGCCAGACGCGGGAAGTCGCCAACGGTCTTTATCAGTATCTCTTTGCCCTCCATCGATTCCTTTATCTCCTTGTAAATCTTGGAGTTGACAAACATCTCATAGCCTTCTTCAAAGGTCCTTTTGGGGGCTTCGGGAACGGTCTCAACAGGAGTGATCGTTTCTGAAGCATTATTTTTAGCATGTTTGTAGAATATGATCACACCTAATATTAATATAAGGATAACAGCTATCAAAATCCATACTAATCCATTGAAACTCTTTGAGTTATCTTGTAATTTTGGAGTGTTGTCGGCAACAAATCGCTCAAAAATATTGTCGAGTTCCATCTTCACTGGGGTGAGACGGGCCTCTGCCGACTGTGCCTTGGCCTGATATTGTGCGTAATAAAGTTCTTTGTTGTGGTTGTTCAGCGAATAGTAAACGCTGGCAAGCATTTCCGCCGATTCCATCTTCATTTTTGCGTCGCCTTCGTCAAAACATTTCAGCAGATGGGGCAGCGCTTCGGCGTATTCGTTGTTGTAATAAAAATGGCATGCTGTAAAATATTGTAATTCAATCTGTTGCGGCGATTTTGTCCACATTCTTCCATATAGCGAATCGGCCGAATTTTGGTCAAAAATGTCGTATAAGGCAATACCTTTTTTAATTTGTATGAGGTTATACTGATCTTCGGTGAGGTTTTTCTTTTCCTCGGCGGTCTCGTAGTTCAGCAGTGCGATATTCGAGATGTGGTTGTGCTGGTACAGGTCGCCAATCTTCAGAAGCATGTCGATGACCTCATGTTGGCGGTTGGCGTTCTCAAACTGTTTCAGCGCATGGTCGTAGAAATACGATGCCGGTTTCACGCTGTTGACATCGGAATACACGTCGCCGATGTTGTCGAGTATCTGGCCGAGATAGTGGTAGTCGTCGTTGTCGGCTGTTTTCTTCAGCGAGATAAGGGCTTTTTGTGCATTATATGATTTTATCAGCGAGTTTGCGGCGTCGAGATAGTTGCCGTTTTTGCGTTCGTTGCGTCCTTTTTGGTAGTCGATTTGTGATTTTTTTTCAAGAAAAACCGGGTCGTTGGCGTAAAATTTGGAGCAGCTGTCGGCCAATTTCGACAGATTTTCGAGATACTCATCGGAGTTTTCATATGTGTTTTTGAAATCCAAAATCTCTGTCGGGATGGATCTCTTGTTGCATGCAAAAAAGCATAATGCCATGATTAGCAATGCGATAAATGTGATATGTCGTTCAAAACTCCTCATATTCGGATACAAAGATAGGGCATTTTTCCGAAAAAAATAAAAATTTTTCAAAAAAAGTTTGTTGCATTGAAAACTTTTGTATTTTTGCAGCGGAGATATGGCAGAGCGGTCGATCGCGGCGGTCTTGAAAACCGTTATACAGAAATGTATCGGGGGTTCGAATCCCTCTGTCTCCGCTGAGAGCAACTCAAAAGGGTTGCTTTTCTTTTATAAAAGGTTGGGGAGAGATGCCAGAGTGGTCGAATGGGGCGGTCTCGAAAACCGTTGAACGCTTTCGCGTTCCAAGGGTTCGAATCCCTTTCTCTCCGCTGAATGTGACAAAATGGCAGAAAAATGTCATTTTGTCTTTTTTATTCCCTCTGGCACATAATTTGATACTATTCCTGTCGAAAGCCGACGCGATAAGCTGAGGCGATCAAACAAAAAGATTGTTTAACAAAATTATGGAGGTATAAAATTATGTTACCAGTATTTAAAAACAGTTGGTTCCCAACAGTATTCGACGAATTCTTCGACAATGATTTGATGCCTCGTGCCAACACAACAGCACCGGCAGTCAACGTGAAAGAGGACGACAAAGCCTACACAATGGAGCTCGCAGCCCCAGGCATCAGAAAAGAGTTTTGCCGCGTAAACATCAACGAGGACGGTAATTTGAACATCGCCATCGAAAACAAGACAGAACATAAGGACGAAGACCACAAGCATCACTATCTGCGCCGCGAGTTCTCATACGCAAACTACGAACAGAACTACACATTGCCTGACGACGTGGAGACCGATAAGATTTCCGCAAAGGTCGAACACGGCATACTGACAGTGGTCCTGCCAAAGAAAACAAAACAAGAAATGAAGGTTTCAAAGAACATTGATGTTCTTTAGTTAAAGGTTGAAAGATAAAAGTTAAAAGAGCGCGAAGCGGCCGTATGGCTGCTTCGCGCTTTTATTTATCTTTTATCATTACTCCTTTATCTTTTAACTAAAATCCTATCAATAATCCCGCGATTCCTACAGCTAATCCCAATACAATCTTGATGCCCTTGGATAGGACAAAAGCCCTGCGCGACTCGGCAAGCAACGGCAATGCCCCATGTCCGTCCTGAACTATCGAGCTGGCTAACAAAATGCTCAATGGCAAAGTGCCGTTGGCAAACAACAACACGAAAATCAAATGCGGACCTGACTGTGGAATGATTCCGATTAAAACCGCAATTAATAATACGATATATGGGTTTTTAGTCACAACGCCTTGAATATCAACGAAATAGTTGATGACCGTCAAAGCTATCATAACACCTAAAGTCCAGAGAAAGACCTTCGGGAGATGTACCTTGATGACATGTTCCCAGATGTGCTCTTCGAGGAAATGCTCCTTGGCGACAATGACAATCACAAGGATTATCGAGAACATCGCGAGGAGTGTGTAACGTATCCAGTCGGCCTCGCCCTCATGATTATGATGATGCCCTTCGTGATGATGGTGCTCGTCACATTCAAAATGCTCATGATCATGATAATCAACGACTTCGTGATGATGGTCGCCTTCAAACGACTCTATCGCCATCTCTTCGCTTTGTCCGCCCATCAGTATGTTGAGCTGGTGCTCTCCGTTGATGACGCCGCTCAAAATCAGGCCTAAAACCATGACGCACATCGCGATAAGTAAGGCTCTCACAAAAGTGAAATTCTTGAAATTCTTTCTGACCGTATGCTCGTGATGGTGGTGATGGCATTCTGGCTCGTCGTGCAGAGGGAATGACATCTCCGAAAGCCCGATGAATTTGTTTTTCATCGTCAGTTGGAGGATGCCGCCTATGACTATTGCTGCTACGAATAATATAACGGTGATTTTCAATGCGTCGCCGGGGAAGAGCGAGAACATGAAAAACGCCTCGTCGCCTGCAGTAGCTATCAACGCAGCCATCAGAGCGGGAAAGTTCACGACACGATGGACATACAGCGACACTATGGTGTAGGTGCCAAGACATCCCGGAATAACACCCATCAGAGCACCTATTAATATCTGCACCCATGGCGACGCCTGTAGCCGTTTTGACCATAATCCGTCGGTTTTCACGTTGATGTATTCAATGATAATCATCAGGCCGATGACGAATGCGGTGATGATAAGTGTCTGCTGCAGAATAAGATACAATGTATGTAATGTCATGTTTTTTTAAAATTTACATCGTGCAAAGATAACTTAAAAATGCTTATCTTTGCAAAAAATATAATTATGACAAAAAACGACTGTTTCTTTTTCGGCAAAGTGACTAAAACACACGGACTTAAAGGCGAAATCACCATCAAACTCGACGTGGTGAACCCTTCCGATTTCCGTGAACTGAGATACCTTTTAATCGAAGATAAAGGCAGTCTTATTCCGTATTTTATTGAAAATCAGAAGATTAACGGTGATAAGATGTTTGTGCAGCTGCAGGATGTGACGAAGATGGAACAGGCTGTCATGTTTCTCGGAAAAGGTGTGTTTTTGCCCAACGAGATGCTGCCCGAACTCGACGATAACGACTTCTATTTCAAGGAGATAATAGGTTTCAAGCTCATAGACGAGGAGAAAGGGGAGGTGGGCACCATTTCCGATGTGCTCGAATACCCGACCCAGGCCGTCATCCAGGTGATGCGCGACGGAAAAGAGATACTCATCCCGATTCACGACGACATTATCCAAAAGGTTGACAAGAAGGCTAAGGTATTGAATATCAAGGCGCCTGAAGGCTTGATCGACATGTATCTCAATATGTAAATCATGGATTGCCGTCCGTTTTTTTTCAAGAAATTCGGTCTTTTTCACCATCGCTCGACCATGAAGATCGGGACCGACGCCATCTTGCTTGCCCGTTGGACCGAAGTGGCGGCAACTGACGACGTCCTTGACATCGGGACAGGCTGTGGACTCATTCCATTGATGCTTGCACAGAAAGGCATCAACAGTGCCGATGCAGTGGAGATCGACCGTGACTCGTACGAGGAAGCGGCGCAAAATTTCAGCAATTCGGCGTGGAAAACACGTATTTTTGCCATAAACGACGATATAAAACACTATTCCGACGTCTGTACGAAAAAGTACGATCTGGTGGTGTCGAACCCTCCGTTTTTCTTTGGTGACAACATCCCTGAAAAAGCGAAAAAAAGTCTTGCAAGACATACTAACACATTGAGTTACAGTGATTTGCTGTCATCTGTAAAAAAGCTGATAAAGCCCGACGGACGCTTCTCGCTGGTGCTTCCAGCTCGCGAATCGGCCACATTTCTGCAAGAGGCTGAAAATCAAGGTTTTTTTTTGAAAAAAGAACAAAAAATTGTCCCGATTGAAGGAAAAGAACCAAATAGAATCAATATGCAACTTGTTGTAAATCAAGTTGATAAGGTTGAAAGCGAGACTTTTGTCTTAAGGTACCCCGACCACAGTTTCACCAAAGAATACAAAGACTTTTTAAAAGATTATTATTTGGATTGAAAAAAGTTGTAATTTTGCAAAAAATTTTTTATGTTTAAACTGATAATCACAGCGATAATACAATCGGCTCTCCTTGCCGTCGCCCAATATTTCATGAAGGTGGGCATGGACAGGGTGGTTGATTACAGCATGTCGTGGGCGTTTTGCCGTAGCTTCCTCAATTGGCAGCTCGGAATATCGCTACTGCTGTATATAATCGCCATGATTATCTATATGTTTATGCTTAAAAGTTATTCATTATCAGTGGTTTATCCGCTCACGAGCATCAGCTACATCTTCACGACGCTCTTGGCAATGGCTTTACTTGGCGAGAGAGTGTCGTTGGGAGGATGGCTGGGCATTTTGTTGATCATGCTCGGTGTCGGATTGATCGGTTCAATGGGAAAATAGTTTTGAAAAATATGAAGAAAGTATTGTTTATCAGTGCTTTTGCACTTTTATTTTCGATGATTTCATGCACAAATCCACTCGTTGGCTCATGGGTACAACCTGAGACAAAACACACTCAGGAGCAGGGCTTTGAACTGCATAAGGACGGCACTGCCACCGACATCAACGTGGATTATGTCACATACGAAACATGGGAGAAAAAAGGCGATTACCTTATTTTAAACGGCAAAAACATCGGTTCGGTGAAGAAAGAGTTTTCTGATACCTTGAAGATCGAGAAGGTGGATGATGAAGAGCTCGTCCTTATCACATCCGGACAAGTCGTGAAATATAAAAGAAAAATAGAAAAATAAAAAATACAGACATGAGTAAATTAGTAGTTGTAGCTCTCGGCGGAAACGCTTTGTTGAGAAGCAATCAAAAAGGTACTTACAAGGAACAGATTGAGAACGTTACTGATACATGCGAGGCTTTGATGAGTTTCATCAAGAACGGTGACAATTTGATTATCGGCCACGGCAACGGTCCTCAGGTGGGCAATGTGATGCTTCAGCACGAGGCTGGTGCCAAGATGTTTGAGGTGCAGTCGATGCCGATGGATTTCTGCGTGTCGGAGACTCAGGGCTCAATCGGTTACATGATCGAGACAGGATTCCGTAAAGTGTTGTCACAGCACGGATACAAGCATAATATCGTTACTTTGGTGACACGCGTGCTGGTCGACGGCAACGACCCGATGTTCAAGAACCCGACCAAGCCTGTCGGTCCTTACTATGAGAAGGAAGAGGCCGAGGATTATGCCGCCGCCACTGGCGCTATCTTCAAGGAAGACCCGAAGGGTAGAGGCTGGCGTAAGGTTGTGGCATCACCCAAGCCATTGGAAATCAACAATATAGAACTTGTGGAACAGCTCGCCAGAGGCGGTAACATAGTCGTAACCGTTGGTGGCGGCGGCATCCCGGTGGTCGAGAAAGACGGCTATTATGTTGGCGTTGAGGCAGTTATCGACAAGGACCTCGCATCATCACTGGCAGCAGTGCAGGTGAAAGCCGACGAGTTCTACATCCTGACCGACGTCCCTCAGGCTTACATCAATTTCCGTAAGGAAAACGAGAAGGCTCTCGGCCGTATCACAGTGGCTGAAGCAAAGAAATATCTTGAAGATGGTCAGTTTACCGAAGGCTCGATGGCACCAAAGATGCGCGCAGCCATCAAATTCGTGGAAGAGACAGGCCATGAGGCTGTCATCACTGACGCCACAAGCCTCGGAAACCCGAATGCGGGAACTAGAATAGTTAAAAGATAATAGATAAAAGTTAAAAGTTAAAAGATAATAGATAAAAGATAAGGAGGGGTTATCATATTTGATTACTCCTCCTTTAACTTTACTCTTTTAACTTTTAACTAGAAAGGAACGTCTTCGTTCATCTTAGAACCAATACGGCGTTCGTTAGGGGCGTTGAAGTTGGCATTTGGAGCAAATTGTGCCGGTTGGTCGTTGTTACCGCCGGCATTTTCATTTCCAAAACTCTTGGCGTAATCCGGCTCTGGGTCTTCGAAACGCGCGTATTGTCCCACGAAACGCAGCTCCACGTCGCCGAGCTTGCCGTTACGGTGCTTTGCGATGTTGATGACAGCTTTACCCTTCGTCGATGAATGGTCTTCGTCCTCGCTAAGTCCATAATATTCAGGACGATAGATGAAGATAACCATGTCGGCGTCTTGCTCGATAGCACCCGACTCACGAAGATCGGAGAGGATAGGTTTTTTCGAACCTGGACGCGACTCGACGCTACGCGACAGCTGTGAAAGCGCCAAGACGGGGATGTTAAGCTCTTTCGCCAAGCTCTTCAGCGAACGCGAGATGTTGCTGATTTCCTGCTCGCGGTTGCCGTTTTTTTCGGTCTTTGCCGTCATAAGTTGCAGATAGTCAATGAAAACCATCTGGATGTCGTGCTGTTGTTTGAGTCGGCGGCACTTTGCGCGGAGGTCAAACACCGAAAGCTGCGGCGTGTCGTCGATGTATAACTTGGCATTGATAAGAGGCGAAACCTTTGTGTTCAGCTGCTGCCACTCGTATTCGGCGAGCTGTCCCGAACGCAGTTTGTCGGCTGTCAGCGATGTCTCCGAAGAAATAAGACGTGTGACGAGCTGCACTGACGACATCTCAAGTGAGAAGAAGGCTATCGGCTTGTTGAAGTCGACGGCGGCGTTGCGTGCCATATTGAGCGCGAAAGCTGTCTTACCCATACTAGGACGGGCGGCGAGGATAATGAGGTCGGATTTCTGCCATCCTTGCGTGATGCGGTCGAGCTCGGTGTATCCCGAAGGCACTCCGCGGAGCTCCGAACCGGCGTTTTTCGCCTTCTCGATGTCGTCGATGGCGAGTTTCACGAGGTCGGGCATCTGGTCGTAGTTGCGGCGCAGGTTGTTCTCACTGATCTGAAACAGCTTGTTCTCAGCGCTGTCGAGCAAATCGAACACGTCGGCAGAGTCCTCGTAAGCGTCTTTGATGGTCTCCGAAGAGATCTGTATGAGCTGACGCTGTATGTATTTCTGCAAGATGATGCGCGAGTGATACTCAATATTTGCTGACGAAACCACACGGTTGGTGAGCTGCGAGATGTAATACGGACCGCCTACTGCCTCGAGGTCGCCAGTCGACTTCAGATGGTTCGTCACCGTGAGGATGTCGATAGGCTCCGACTTGGTGAACAAATCCTTGATGGCGGCGAAAATCATCTGATGGGCCTCCTTGTAAAACACCTCTGGCGACAAAATATCGATCACAGCGTTAACAGCCTCTTTTTCAAGCATGAGAGCACCCAAAACAACCTCCTCCAAGTCGACGGCTTGAGGCGGTATACGTCCTTGATTATTAAGAAAATCGGCAGATACCGAAGCGGCCTGCGACTTGAGAAAACCCGATTTTTTTATACTTTCATTATTCATACTGCAAAAGTAAAAATAATGATGGTTTGTTTATAATATGTTGATAACTTTTTTGTAAATCTCACGCAGTGCTTTGTTCTCCATTTCTAAGTCGTTGGTAATCAGATTTCTTTCAAGAATGTTGTCGCTGAGGGCATTCAAAATGATGCGGCTGTGCTCGAAAAGTGTCTTGTCGGGGAAGACGGTCTCGTACACATTTTTCAAAGAAAAATCGGTTTTCACCTTCTCGTGCTCAAAACCTGATTGCTGAAGCACCTCTCTAAAATTCAGGATTTTGTAGTTTAACTCTTTGGATTCCAATAAGTTATATTTCTGTAATGATGCTTGTATGTTTTGTGATGCGAAACAGATAACACGTTCAAAACCAGCGAGTTGCGTGGCGAGCAGCTCGAGGCTGTCTTTCCATCTCGAAAGGTCGTCGAGGCAGTTCCAGTTGTAGATTTTGTCGAATTGGCCGTTGTTTGAAAGTATTGAGAAGCCGATGATGAACTCGGTGTAAGGCTTGTCGCCGTCGAAAAGAGGCACTGCGGGACGGTAAAACAGCAGATTGAGGAATGCTGTCGACTTGTTGCGGTCGCCAAGAAGCTCGTAAAGTAGTTTATAATCAATGGTGTAGGGCTTGTCGAGCTCGTTGGGCATGTCTTTCCAGCAATGACCGTGAAACTCACATCGGTAAGGCGTATCGCATTGATTGCCAATAGATATCTTCGGTGAGTGCGGCTGCTTGATGATGTCTTTGAAATGAGCTATATTTTTCGCAATAACATCTTGATATTGCTCGGCGTAATCTTTAACAGATTGAAACACAAATAGTTGTGACAGATCTAACTCTCCATTGCGGACATAATCGGCATTGATGTACATCAGCTGGATGTCGGACAGTGGCACGTTGCAGCCTTTGAGCACGTAGTATTGCAGTGCGGCGTCTTTCATGTAGGTCGGGCTGATGCTGAGAGAGCTTTTCACCTCTATGGCGCGCCACTTGTCGCCGTCGCGGACGATGATGTCGAGCATGATGAGAGTGTCATCATATTGAAACACTGCCTCATACATCACGTTGATGGCGGGATTGTTGAGGTTTTGCATCGTCTCGGTGACTTTTTTGCCGAACTGTGAAGGCGAACTCGGTGTCATGTTGATGCCGCCCGGAAACAGCTGCTGGGCAAGGATTCCCACATCGGTGCCGCGTTTGAACTTGGCACGTTGCTCCATGCTAAGCTTGTCACGCAAAAACGGTCTGTTTTTGAACAGATACAACGCCTTTTCGCATTGCTCTCCTTTGATATATGTTGATTTTGATAGAATATGCATCTTATTGATTATTAGGAAGTTGGAGTATGTTTTTCTTCGCAAAGAAGGTCATAGAGACACCTCTTGCGACCATGAAGCCGAGGAAGGCGATCCAGAGGCCGTGGTTGCCGTAGATAGGCATCAGGAAGTACCACATCGGCAGGAAAACCAGTATTGCCGAGATAATCATGGTGTTGCGGATGGCTTTCGACGCTGTGGCGCCGATGTAAATGCCGTCCCAGAGGAAGGCCGCGAAGGTGATTATCGGGATGAGCACCATATATATATAATAAGGTCTGATTTCGCTGATGATTTCGGCGTTGTCGGAGATTATTCTCACGAAAGTGGTGGGGAAGAGGGCGTAAAGAATCGCAAACGGCACGCTGATGTACAAGCCCCATTTGAAAAGCAGGCGCACCACGCTGTGAAGGCTGTCGGAGTCGTTGGCGCCGATGAATTTCCCGACGAGAGCCTCGCCTGCGTATGCGAAACCGTCGGTGAAATATGAGAAGATGTAAAAGAATTGCAAGAGTATCATGTTGACACTCAATATGTTATCACCTAATTTCGCTGATTGGTTAGTGAAAAACGCAATAGTCAAAACCAATAATATGCTTCTTATCATCAAATCGGTGTTGACCTTGAAGAAACGTTTTAACTTGTTGACATCCAATAAGATATGTGCGTCAATCTTGATGAGGTGTTTTTTGTATTTTGTAAAAAGGAACACCAATGCCGTGATGAGACCGCAATATTGTGCGATGACGGTCCCGAGTGCCACGCCCACCACGTCTTGATTCATCACCACCACAAAAACGATACTGAGGATGATGTTTAACACATTGATTATTATTGCGATAGCCATTGGGATACGGGTGTTTTGCATCCCGATGAACCATCCGTTGAAGCAATAGAGAAGCATGTTGGCCGGAGCCGCCCAGATTCTTACGAAGAAATACGTGATAGCCAGGTTTTCCACCTCGTTGCTGCCTTCAAGCAGCACTATGCTGAGTCTGGCGATAGGATTTTGTATACCTATAATTAATATTGATGCCAGAATTGCTATTGTTATCGATCTGTAGAGCGAGTAGCATATCTCCTCGTTGTTGTTGGCTCCATATGACTGGGCTGTGAATCCGGTGGTGCCGGCGCGAAGGAAGCTGAAGAAAGAATACAGCACGCTGAATATGGTGCCGCCCAGGGCTATGGCTCCGATATACACAGGCGAGCTCAGATGACCCATCAGCATCATGTCGACCAAACCCAGCAACGGAATCGTTATGTTGCTGATTATGTTGGGGATGGCTAGTTTTAAAATTTCGCGATTCACTAAAAATTTTTTTATGCAAAATTAAAAAAATCTGTTGTATGTAAGAAATTAATTCGTATATTTGCACTGTTGAATGTGTGAATTGTGGATTTTTGTGGAGCTGTTCCACACTTTTCCACACCACAAAATGAGGAAACGAGAAAATATAAAATTTTTAATATATTGATTATCAATGGGTTGTGAAATTTGTTAAAAAATTTATCAGTTTGGCACGATATTGGTAGTTAAAAGTTAACGTTAGCATAGACTAATTTAAAATCATAACACAATGAAAAGAACATTAACAATTTTGTCGGTCGCATTAGTAGCTTTGATGTTAAGCTCATGCGTTGAAAGTTCAAAGAAGTATCAAGCTTTGCAGAAGGAAAATGAAGCTCTTACAGCTCAGAATGCAAGCATTCAGAAAGATTTCGAAACCACAATGGGTATTATCAACGATGTTGAGAATAACCTCCAGGCAATTCGTGATGCTGAGGGCATGATCACAATGCAGCAGGAAGGCAGCCAGAGAGAGCAGATCGTTGCTGAACTTCTCCAGCTCAAAGAACAGATGGCTATCAACCACGCTCGTCTCGACTCTTTGAACGATGTTTTGTCAAAGTCAAACAAGAACAATGCTAACCTCCGCGCACAGGTGAAGAAGCTCCAGGCTCAGCTCGCAGAGAAAGAAGAGATGATTGCTAACCTCCAGGCACAGGTCGCAGAAAAAGACGGTCAGATCGCCAACCTTAACACACAGGTTGAGAACCTCAACAATGACCTCACCAACGCTAACAATCAGATTGACAACCTCAGCACCAACCTGACCAACTCAACAAATGAGCTCAACGCTGTGTACTACATCGGCGCTACAGCAAAAGAATTGAAGGCACAGGGTGTCATCCTCAGCAAGACAAAAGTTTTGAAGGGTGAGGTTCCTACAGAGGCTTTCACAAAAGGTGACATGCGTGAACTCACATCAATCACTTTCAACTCAAAGAAGGCTGTTGTCCTCTCAACACACGCTGAAGAGTCATACAACCTCGTGAAAGGTGCTGATGCTGATGGCAACAAGATCGTGACATTAGAAATTACTAATCCAGACCTGTTCTGGAAAGTGACAAGATATTTGGTGGTTTTAACCAAGTAATTTTCTGCTCGTTTTCAATATTTACGGGGATCCGATACCGCCTGGTGTCGGATCTCTATTTTTTTTGCCTTTTTTGTCGCCCGTAACGATAAAATGTATAATTTTGCAAAACGAGCAGAATAATTGTTATGTCGAAAAAGATATTGATTGTAGACGATGACGTCGCCTTCGGAGTGATGCTGAAGACATGGTTCCAGAAAAACAGCTGGGAGACCGTGCTGGCATCCAATCTGGATCAGGCGGTGTCGGCATCAAAAACAGCACAATTTGACCTGATACTCAGCGACTTGCGTCTTCCAGACGGCGACGGTATCATGTTTTTGACTTCGTTGAGGGAAAAGAATATAATGACTCCATTTATCATCATGACGGGCTACGCCGACGTGCAGACCGCCGTCAACGCGATAAAAATGGGGGCTTTCGACTACCTCAAGAAGCCTATCACGCCGACCATGCTCGAACAGAAGATAGTGAGTGCCCTCAGCCAGGAGAACAAAGCCGCCCCGAAAGCCAAGACAGAGGTGACGGCCAAGACCATGGTTAAGGGCGGAAGTCCGGTGATACAAAGGGTTTACAAACATGTGGCATTGGTGGCACCCACCAAGATGTCGGTGCTGATACTCGGCGAGAGCGGAACGGGCAAGGAGTATATCGCTCGAATGATCCACGAACAGAGCGGTCGCAAAGACAAGCCGTTTATCGCCGTCGACTGCGGAAGTCTTTCGAAGGAGCTGGCACCATCAGAGCTGTTCGGACATCTGAAGGGCTCGTTCACCTCGGCAATAGCTGATAAAAGAGGCGTTTTCGAAGAGGCGAAGGGCGGTACAGTGTTCCTCGACGAGGTAGGAAACCTGCCTTACGAGGTGCAGAAACAGCTTCTGCGCGCGTTGCAGGAACAAAAAGTGCGTCCTGTGGGCTCGGCACAAGATATCAACGTGGACGTGAGGATAATAGCCGCCACCAACGAAGACCTTGAAAAAGCTATTGAAAACGGAGCTTTCCGTGAGGATCTGTACCATAGAATCAACGAGTTCTCTATCGACGTGCCGCCGCTGCGCGATCGTATCGACGACCTCCCTGAGTTTGCTTATTATTTCCTGCAGCAGGCCGACGAGGAGCTCGGAAAAGACGTGAAACGCATCTCGGAGGAAGCCATCAACGCTCTGAAACAACACCGCTGGGACGGCAACCTGCGTGAACTGCGTAACGTGATACGTCGAGCCACCTTGTTCGCTGAAAATGAAGAGATTACGGCTGAAAACCTGCCAGTGTTGGCAAGCCGCCGTCAGAAGGAACAAGACGTTAACGACATGGCTTTGCGTCCGGGCGACGAAAAGGAACAGATTCTCAATGCGTTACGTAAGGCTCGCGGCAACAAGACCGTGGCGGCGAAGCTGCTTCAGGTTGACCGTAAGACCTTGTACAACAAGATGCATCATTACGGGATAGAGCTTGATTAAGCTTTATTTAAACTCAGGATACAACTCGTAAAACTTGTTCTCGAAGGTGCGCACGCGGTTCAGTGACTTGCGCGTCCAGTCGAGACGAATCTCCTGTTTCTCCTCTTCGGTGAGATGCCAGTCGATGTCGCTCTTATGCAGACGTTGTGTGAGCGTGTACATCAGCAATGCCGCGGAAACACTGATATTGAAGCTCTCGGTGAATCCGTGCATTGGAATCTGTACATACATATCGGCATGGTCGAGTGCGTAGTCGGTGAGACCGGTCTTCTCGGTGCCGAAAACCACGGCTATGGGCTGGTCGAGCGGTAGGGTGTCGAGGCTGTAGTCGTTCTGATGCGGGCAGGTGGCCACTATTTTGTAGCCTTTGTTGTGAAGATGGTCGAAACACTCAGGTGTGTTGAACTCGCCGACGTTGTATTTGTGCAGGTCGAGCCACTTGCTGGAACCCACCACGATGTCGGGATTGATGTCGTAAACCCATTTGTTTTCGATGATGTGGATGTCCTGCACCCCGGTGAGGTCGCAGCTGCGCAAGACAGCACTGGCATTGTGCGACTGGTAGATGTCCTCGAGCACTATCGTAAGGTGGCGTGTGCGGTATTTCAGCACTTCCTCGAAGCGCTGTTTTCTTTCGTCGGTGATGTAATTTGAAAGAAACTCGTATAATTTTTCTTCTTTAGCGTTCAAAATGAATGAGTTATGAGTTTAAACCGTCTTTATCAAAATTTTTACAAATATAGCAAAAAAAATGTTCGGATATAAAGAAAAATCCGTAATTTTGCAGTTCGAAAAATTTATTATTGATATGGCAAAAGAAAATGTAAAGAAAGACGAGGAACGTCTCGAATCAATTGAGTCAACATTAGGTAAGACCGAAATGTTTATTGAGAACAACAAGAAGACCATCACAACTGTCGTGATCGCTTTGGTGATTGTGATTCTCGCTATTTTTGGTATCAAGAAATATTATATCGAACCACGTAATGCAGAGGCTATGGCCCAGATGTTCCGTGCCGAACAGCTTTTCGCCGCTGATGACTATGCTACAGCATTGAACGGTGACGGCAACAACGCCGGTTTCATGGACATCATCAACAACTACGGAAGCACAAAGAGCGGCAACCTCGCCAAATATTATGCAGGTATCTGCTATCTCAATCTCGGTGAGTTTGACAACGCCATCAAATATCTCGGTGAGTACAATGGCAAAGACGAGATCGTGAAGCCATTGGCAAAGGGCGCTATGGGTGATGCTTACCTTGAGCTCGACAACGCTGCTGAGGCTGCAAAATGCTATGAGAGAGCAGCTCTCGACTCAAAGAACTCATTCACAACTCCTATGATGCTCATGAAAGCCGGTTATTCGTACGAGATGGTCGGAAACTATCAGAAGGCATTGGATATGTACAAGATCATCCAGACCGAATATCCTAACAGTAACGAAGGCTTCAGCATCGAGAAGAACATAGCTTACGTTGAGACTAAACTTGCTAAATAGTTTACAGTTTACTGTTTACGGTTTAAAGTTGAAATATAAGATGCCTGATTTTGACGAATCAGGCATTTTTAATAAATAATAAATAAGGTATGAAGATTATATATTTTGGAACGCCGGAGTTTGCGGCATCACAACTTGAGGCCATATTGGCGGCGGGTTACGAGGTGCCTGTGGTGGTCACGACGCCTGACAGGCCTGCTGGTCGCGGCAAGCAGATGCACGCGTCGGAGGTGAAGGAATGTGCGTTGCGTCACGGATTGCCTGTGTTGCAGCCTGAGAAGCTCAAAGACGAGGCTTTTGTGGAGCAGCTGCGCTCGTATAACGCCGACTTGTTTGTGGTGGTGGCATTCAGGATGCTGCCAGAAGTGATATGGGGCATGCCTCCGAAAGGCACGATAAACCTGCATGCGTCGCTGCTGCCACAGTACAGAGGCGCTGCGCCTATCAACCATGCCATCATCAATGGGGAGACAGAGACCGGGCTGACGACCTTTATCCTCGACAAAGAGATTGACACCGGAGCCATGATCATGCAGGAGAAGCTGGCCATAAGCGATAAGATGAACGCCGGCGAGCTCCACGACGCACTGATGATGATGGGAAACAAAGTCATCGTCGAGACAATCAAGAAGATTGAGAAAGGGGATATACATCCCGAGAGTCAGGAGGCAGTGATTGAGAAAGAGGGCATTACGCTGAAGCATGCACCGAAGATCTTCAAGGAAGACTGCTACGTCGACTGGAACAAGTCGGGGAGGGAAATATACAACTTCGTGAGAGGCTTGTCGCCGTATCCCGCAGCACATACGAAGATTCAGAATCCTGAAGGTGAGATTTTGGATTTGAAGATTTTTGAGACTGAATTGGCGTTAAAAAATTGCCCAAGCGATAAGTTATTCAGCATAAAAACCGACCATAAGTCATATCTGGCAGTGGTTTTGCGCGATTCATGCATAAAAATCGTTGAAATTCAACAGGCTGGCAAGAAAGCCATGAAAATTGCGGAATTCCTAAGAGGAACAAGGGTTTCCGAAGATTGGAAGCTGGTTTTGTAGATTAGCGCTGAAAATTTTTTTCAAAAAAATTAAAAAAAATGAAAAAAAAGTTTGTAAGTTTCTGATTTTATGTTATATTTGCATTGTCAAAAAAATTACAAACTTATTAATTTTTACAAAATGAATAAAGCAGAATTAGTAAATGTGATCGCTGAAAAAGCTGAACTCACAAAGGTTGATGCTAAAAAGGCATTGGACGCATTCATTTGCGCAGCAACAGACGCAATCCGCAAAGGTGATCGTATCTCTTTAGTCGGTTTCGGCACATTGTCAACAACAAAACGTCCAGCCCGCAAAGGTCGTAACCCACAGACTGGCAAAGAAATCACAATCGGTCCTAAGACAGTTGTGAAATTCAAAGCAAGCAACGACTTAGTAAAATAATAGGTTTTACTATTGACACCTAAGGCCGCTTTTTGGCGGCCTATTTTTTTTTAGAACAGCGACTGTTGGCTTTTTGCCTTGAGGTTGCCGTTCTCGTCCTGCTCGATGACGCCGCTGTCGAGCATCCAACGCACTGTTTCGAGCACTTTTTCCTCGAGATACGTCTTCGCAAGGGAAGGAGTCTCGTAAAGCGGCACCACACGTTTCTTCAGCTCTTCGAGGATGATTTCACTGATGTTTTTGTATTCTTCATCGTTGATATTCATGCGGTTACGGATGTTGCAGACGTCGCATTTGCCGCAACGTGTCTTTATTTTCTCACCGAAATATCTTAAAAGTTGAACGCTCCGGCATTCGCTGTCGTTGTTCACGAAGTCGATGACGGCCTGCACGCGGCGTGTGGCAGCCTCTTTGCGGTCTCTGTAGACCTCGTCGGAGAGCGTGAAATGCCGTGTGTCCTGACGCTCCGTGAGATATTGGATCTGAGGCTTGTCGGAGCGTGGGATATATGTGAGGAAGTTGTATTCCTCGAGCTTTTTCAGAGTGTCCTCGACCTGAGTGACGTCGATGCCGAGACGTTGGCTGATCTGTTCCTCTTTTATCTTGACGAAATCGGAGAGTATGCCAGGATAGTTACGGAGCAGATATTTTATCATGACATCGAAATGCGGGTATTCGACTTGGAAACGGTAGAGGTCCTCACGAGAGGCTTTGATGAACAGCTGCGACGGCGTGTCCATGGCTTCTGACAGTGCGAAGAAGCCTTCTCTCTCCATGAGTTTCAACGAGTTGAACACCTCGAGTAGTGAGAAACCATAGGCGTTTGCGAAGTCGTTCATGTCGAAGTTATAACTCTGTCCGTTGCCCGCGCCGGCCGGTATCTGAAGGTAGTTGCATAGTGCGTCGTATATCGCTTTGATGCGACTTAGTTCGGGATACGAGTTCTGCAGGTTGTCTTTTAGTTGCTTGATGTCGCTGTCGGCCACGAGCAGGAACGCCTGTGACGGCTTCAGGTCACGGCCGGCGCGGCCTGCTTCCTGGAAGTAAGCCTCGAGAGTGTCGGGGAGGTCCATGTGCACTACCACTCGCACGTCGGGCTTGTCGATGCCCATGCCAAAGGCGTTGGTGGCCACTATCACCTTGATGCGTCCGTCCATCCACAGCTTCTGCCGCTCGTCACGGGTCTTGGCGTCGATGCCGGCATGGTAGAATGTGGCACTGATGCCAGCCGACTGCAGCCAGTCGGCGATGACCTTGGTGCGTTTGCGGCTGCGCACATAGACGATGCCGCTGCCTGTGTCCATCTTCATGAAGAGACGGTACATGAGTCCGTATTTGTCGGCCGCCTTGATGACGTTGTAGGTGACGTTCTTGCGCTCGTAGCTGGTCTGGAACACGTTGCGTTCCTTGAAGCCGAGCCGATACTGTATGTCCTCGACGACTTCGGGTGTCGCGGTCGCTGTCAGGGCCAGACAAGGTGTGTTGGGGATATAAGGACGTATCTCCGCTATTTTCAGATAAGGCGGACGGAAATCGTAGCCCCATTGCGAGATACAATGCGACTCGTCGATTGCGAGCAGACACACCTTCATCTTCTTTATCGCCTCGATAAAAGCGTCGGTCATAAGACGCTCGGGTGAGACGTAAAGGAACTTGAGGTTGCTGAAGGCGGCTTTGTTGTATGCTATCTCGACCTCGTTGGGATGCATGCCCGAATAGATGGCTGCCGCCGGTATGTTGATGTTTTTCAGGTGCTCGACCTGGTCTTTCATGAGTGAGATGAGCGGCGTGACGACGATGCAGACACCTTCCATCGCCATCGCAGGCACCTGGAAGCATACCGATTTGCCGCCACCTGTAGGCAAAAGAGCAAGGGTGTCGTGACCGTCAATTACGGAGTCGACGATGTCTTCCTGCATGGGGCGGAAAGATGGATAACCCCAATATTTCACCAAAACGGCACGCGTCAGTTCACTCATCAGAATATTTTTTTGCAAATATAACAATTTTTTTGGATTTTTTTCGTAATTTTGCAGCCGATTTTTTGAATTTTTTTTAAAATGATAAAAATCAGAGTTAAATTATTGAAAATCAGTTAATTAAAAACAAATGACAAGTATTCGTAATGTTGCGATAATCGCTCACGTTGACCACGGAAAGACCACTTTGGTGGACCGAATCCTGTATCAGTCAAAGCTTTTCAGAGAGGATAAGGATAATGGAGATTTGATTCTGGATAACAACGACTTGGAGCGTGAACGAGGTATCACCATCTTGTCGAAGAACGTATCTGTGCGTTATAAAGATGTGAAAATCAACATTATAGATACTCCTGGCCACAGTGATTTCGGCGGCGAGGTGGAGCGTGTGCTTAATATGGCCGACGGCGTGCTGTTGCTTGTCGACGCCTTCGAAGGCCCGATGCCGCAGACTCGTTTCGTGCTCGAAAAAGCTATCCAGCTCGGACTGAAACCTATCGTCGTAGTCAATAAAGTGGACAAGCCTAACTGCACACCTGAAGAGACTCAGGAGGCCGTGTTTGACCTGATGTACAACCTCGGCGCAAGCGACGACCAGCTCGACTTCCCGACAGTGTTCGGCTCATCGAAACAAGGCTGGATGTCGGACCACTGGACACACGTTACAAACGACGTCTCTTACCTCTTGGACGTGATCATCAACACTATTCCTGAGGCAAAATACGAAGAGGGAACACCTCAGATGCTTATCACCTCGCTCGATTACAGCTCATACGTGGGCCGTATCGCGGTGGGTCGTCTGAAACGTGGTGTCCTCCAAGCTGGTATGAACGTATCGTTGGTGAAACGCGACGGCTCGGTTGAGAAAAATCAGATCAAAGAGTTATACACTTTCGAAGGTCTCGGCAAGGAAAGAACGAAAAAGCCTGTGATGGCTGGCGATATCGTCGCTGTGATGGGTCTCGAAAACTTCGAAATCGGTGACACCGTAGCTGACTTCGAGAACCCGGAAGCTCTGCCTCCGATCCACGTCGACGAGCCTACAATGAGTATGTTGTTCACCATCAACAACTCACCGTTCTTCGGTCGTGAGGGCAAGTTTGTGACATCACGTCACCTGCGCGAGCGTCTTTACCGTGAGACAGAGAAGAATCTCGCCTTGAAGGTTGAAGACACCGATTCACCGGATTCATTGATGGTTTACGGTCGTGGTATCCTTCATCTCAGTATTTTGGTTGAGACAATGCGCCGTGAGGGTTACGAGTTCCAGATCGGTCAGCCGAAGGTGCTTCTGAAAGAGATCGACGGCAAGAAATGCGAGCCTATCGAGGTGATGAACGTGCAGGTTCCTGAAAACTTCGCAGGTCGCGTCATTGAACTGGCATCACAGCACAAGGGCGAGATGACCAACATGACTCCTAAGGGTGACCGTATGAACCTCGACTTCGACATCCCTGCACGTGGTCTCATCGGATTGCGTAGCGCCATGCTTACCGCAACAGAAGGCGAGGCAGTGATGTCGCACCGTTTCAAAGATTACGAGCCTTGGAAAGGCGATATGGACACTCACGAGGTCGGCGCTTTGATCGCTATGGAGACAGGACAAGCAGTGCCTTACGCTTTGTGGAAACTCCAGGACCGTGGCAAGTTCTTCGTGCAGCCTAATGAAGATGTCTACATGGGCGAAGTCATCGGCGAGAACACCAGAGCCAACGATATAGTGTTGAATATCAACAAGACCAAGCACCTCACCAATGTGCGTGCTTCGGGTTCAGACGATAAAATCGTGCTCATCCCGCCGGTAAGGATGTCGCTTGAAGAATACATGGAATATATCCGCGACGACGAGTATCTCGAGGTGACTCCAAAGAGCCTGCGTCTGCGTAAGATCATCCTCGACGAGATCGAACGTAAGCGTAGCGGCCGTCGCAGCGAAGAGATCAGCGACTAATCGGAAATATCATATTTTTCGGCTAAGAAAGCCAAAAGGGCATCGGATTGATTCATGAATTCGATGCCTTTTTCTTCCCAGTCGGGCAGGGTGGAGGCGTCCTGACCGCGTCGGCTGTCCATGTCGGTGAGGTATTCAGCCGATTTCTGCTCCAGCTGGATGAACATCGGACGCATCTTGTGGCATACAGCCTGCGCTTTCGCGAAATCATGCTCCGTGATGGCATCGTTCAGTATCACGAGGTTGTCGGATGTGGAGTTGACAAAGGCTTGCAAGATGTCGCGGATGGCCTTGCTGTCGCTGTCGAACATGGCGCAGAGCTGCGGGAAGTCGTCGGAGAACTCGCATGTCTGAGCTTCCTCTTCGGTCCAGCTGTCGTTTAACAGCAGAGCTAAGTCTTTGATGCTGAACGGTTTCTTGATGTGTCCGTCGAAACCTTCACGAAGAGCGTATTTCTCGGAATACTCATCGCGGGCGGTCATCAGGATGACACGTTTGTCTTTGTCGATGTTCTTGATCATCTTCAGCACGTCGTTGCCCGAAAACGTTCCCATCTCGCGGTCGGTAAGCACAAGGTCATATTTGTCGAGCTCGGTGAGGTATTTGTTGAACTCGATATACGAGCGGCAGATGTCGGAGCTGTGTCCGATTTTTGTGAGCATGGCACTGACTACGGCGAGGAGGCTGTTGTCGTCGTCGATGAGTAGTATGTTGAGTTTCTTTTTGGCTGTAATAACTTGATTATCAGTCGTTTCCTTCGTCTCCTCGGGCTTTTTGTCGGCCACTTTCACAGGGATTTTGATCTCGAAATGGCTGCCTTTCTCGAGTTCCGACATCACATTGATGGTTCCGCCAAGGAGTTCGAGCAGTCCTTTCACCACATAAAGACCAAAGCCGTTACCTTCGGCTAATCCAGGGTTGTTGTCGGCCTTGCTGAACGGCTTGAACAGTTCGTCAATCTTATCTGTCGGGATGCCGATACCTTGATCTATTACATTGAAAATCAACTTGTTATTCGACAGATAAACTCCGTAATGTATCTCGCCTTCGATGGTGTATTTTATCGCGTTAGAGATGATATTGCTCACCACCTGCTTGATTTTCAATGCGTCGGAGTTGACGTATAGGTCGTCGGCAATATTTTTATGATAAAAGAACTTGAGTTGCTTGTTTTCAGCTATAGGCTTGAACATGTTGGCGAGCTGGTCGCTGAGTTCTGAGGCGTTGAAGACTGCTCTGGTGACATGCTGCTTGCCTTGGTCGAGGCTCGAGAAGTCCAGCAAATTCGAGAGAAGCGATAGGATGTGCTCCGACGAGAACTTCATTGAGTTGAGCCGTTGCATGTCGTTTTCCGACGGTTTCTCCATCTGCATGAGCTCGATGTAACCCAAAATCGACGACAGCGGCGCTTTGATGTCGTGTGACACTGAAAGCAACAGCTTATGACGGCTCTCCATGATCGCCTCGGTCTGCCTCTGAGCTTCCTCCATGGCTCGTCGTGCCCTCGAGACACGTTGTATATCCTTGAAAATCAAGAAGATAAATAATAGGATACTGAACAAAGCGAGTGCACCGCCGTAAATCGTATAATCAAGACTTCGTTGAATGATGGTCTCGCTCTTCTGAATCTCGCTCATCACCGAGGTGAGTGTCTGCTTGTGCAACATGATGAGCAGGTTGGAGATCTCCTCTGAAATCTCCTGATCCGATTTTATGAAGCTTTGATATTGATTTTCAATGGTTTTGAGCCTCTCGAGATACTCTTGCTTGCCCTTGTCGGTATAAATCTTGATACCTTCCATGAGGTCGTATCTGCTGCCCGCCGACTCCTCAGTGATGGTGTCGTAAGTGGTCGTCGTGACCAAAATAATGCTGTCGCGGGGCGTCTCCGATGAAAAGACACGATGGAAAAAGCTTGGTTTGTCTGCTTTTTTGACTATGGTGTCGACTTTTGTGACCGCCACAATCCGAGTAGTCTTCTCTTTAGGCTTGTATTCCGAAAGGATTTTATAAATCTCGTCGTAAGGGTTGAAAATGTCGTACTGATGCGTTATCTCCTTGATAATGTTTTCTTTACGGTTTAATAAAATCACGATGTCATTGAGAATCTTAGTGTTTTTTGCATCGTCGTCCGAATAAAAAATGATTGAATCCTTAATGGCGGATGTCTTTTGCAGATTCTCGTTGAATTTAATCAGATGCTCGGGGCTTCCCGAGATAGTGTAGAGCTGTGCATGCGATTGTGCCTCATTCACATTCTGAATCAGCTCGTTGGTGAAATTGAGCACCATCTCGTTGCGGCTGATGGTAACTCGTTGATTTATAATCGATTTCTTAAGATTTGAGATACGGTAGATAACGAAAGCGCAGATTATAGTGGCAAGCACATAGATGACCACAGCCTCCCAGCGGACGCGGCTTTCGTAGTGTTTTCGTATGAATTTCACCTCTCTCATGGTCACAAAATTAGTAAAAAATCCGTTTATGTCCGAAATATTTTATAATTTTGCAATAATAATTTTTAAAAAATGAAAAAATTTTGGGTTTTAGCATTAAGCGCTTTGATTATGATCGGCTGTACTAAAAATAGAGAAGTTAATCTTATGAATGTCAACGATTTCAATGCTGAAGTCGATGGCAAGAAAGTGTCGCTTTACACTTTGAAAAACGGTTTTCTGACCATGCAGGTGACCAATTTCGGCGGACGTGTGGTTTCGTTGTGGATGCCTGATAATAAAGGCAATTACGACGATGTCGTGCTCGGTTATGAAAATATCGACCGTTATATTAATAATAAAGGTGAGCGTTATCTGGGTGCTGCTGTCGGACGTTATGCCAACCGTATCGGAAACGCTGCTTTTACCCTTGACGGGAAGACATATCATCTTTATAAAAATGATGGCAACAACACGCTTCATGGCGGTGAATTCGGTGTCGACCGTGTGGTATGGGATGTTAAGTCGGTGAATGACAGCTCGATTGTGCTTCATACCGTATTGCCTGACGGACTGGACGGCTTCCCTGGCAACCTCGACATCACCATGACTTACACTTTGACCGCTCACAATGAGTTTCGTATTGATTATAAAGCCACTACCGATGCTCCGACGGTGTGTAACATCTCACATCACTCGTTTTTCAACCTGAAAGGGGAGGCTGGAGGCACAATTCTCGACCATGAGCTGATGATTAACGGAACAGTCATCACGGTAATTGACGAAAATCTTATTCCGACTGGCGATTTCACTGTTGTGAAAGGCACTCCGATGGATTTCACCAAGGCAAAAGCAATTGGAAAAGATATTGAAAAGTATCATCCTCAGATGGTTTTTGGCCATGGCTATGACTTCAACTGGGTCTTGAAGAAAAATCTCGGTGAGATGAGTCTTGCGGCCACGGTTTACGAGCCTGCATCGCACCGCTTCATGGAGGTGCTGACCGACCAGCCTGGTATGCAGTTTTACAGTGGTAACTTTTTTGATGGAAAAACCAACGGTAAATATGGCAAACCGCTGTGTACCCATGAGTCATATGCCCTTGAGACACAGCAGTTTCCAGATGCTCCAAACCAGCCTAACTTCCCGAGTGCGGTGTTAAGACCCGGTGAGGAATACCATCACACTTGTATTTACAAGTTCAGCGTTAAATAGTCTTGTCGATTTTCCATGAGAACGCCCTCAGACCCAGTTCAGGTGTCTGCAGATCGTGTTCGTGCAGCATGTTCAGGATGCTGTCCACCTTGTCGTTGTCGACGAAGGTGAGCATGGCATCGTTGAAAGTCGGCCATGTGTGTGTGCCGTAGTGCGCTTCGCCTGTCGATGAGCCGCGGCCTGTTATCTCATTCCATTTGGTGAATCCCCGAACTCCTTGTTTCTCAAGGAGTTCGGAAATCTCTTCATAATATGCCTGATTGTAGGCGATGAATATTGCTGTCATAATGTTTCGTTTAAAGTTCGTTAGCTAATGCGAGTCTTGTGTGTCTTCTTTCGTCACGTCTTATCTTTCTTGAAACGAATATTGCGTACAATGTCGGGATGAGCACGAGGGTGATGAGTGTCGAGATAGAGAGTCCCCACGACACCACCACGCCGAGGCCGTTCCACATCTCGGCACCTTCGCCAGTTCCTATTGCCATTGGCACCATACCGAGCACGGTGGTGAGCGTGGTCATCAAGATAGGACGCAGACGCTGGCGTGATGCCGTGACGACCGATTCGTTGACACCCATGCCACGTTCCAAGCAGAGTCGGGTGTAGTCGATGAGCACGATACCGTTTTTCACCACGATACCCATCAAGATCATCACGCCGATGAGTGCCATGACACCGAGTGCCATGCCGTTGACTCTCAAGCCGATAAGCACGCCGGTGATGGCGAACGGCACCGAGAACATGATGACAAACGGGTCGAGCAGTGACTCGAACTGTGAAGCCATCACCACGTATACGAGGATGATAATCAACAAGATAAGTGTGAACATGTCAGCAAAAGCATCCTGCTGGTCTTCGTAGTCACCGGCGATCTTCACCAGGAACTCGGCCGGGATCTCGGTCTTGTCGATGCATCTCTCCGAAGCTGCCACGCCGTCGCTCAAGGCATAGCCTTTTGATACGATGCCTGTCAAAGTAACGATACGCTCGCGGTCTTTACGCTCGATGGTAGGAGGGGTGCGGCCTTCCACTATCTTTGCCACCTCGCTGAGGCGTACCGCGTTGCCAGAGGCGCCGTAAAGCACGATGTTTTCGATGTTTTCCACGCCAGTACGGAACTCAGGGGCATAACGCACACGGATGTTGTATTCGTCACCGTCTTCGCGGAAATACGACATCACAGAGCCGTTGATGCGGTTGCGCACATATTGCGATGCTGTGGTGATGTTGATGCCGTTGAGCATCAGCTTCTCACGGTCGAAGTCGACGTGCATCTCAGGGGTGTACTCGTCGCGACTGATGAGAACCTGTGAGATCTCCGGGCATTCGCGCATCTCTGCTGCCAGATCGTTGGCGATGCGGTCGGAGACATTGAAGTCGTAGCCGTAAATCTCGAGTTTCACGCTGGCGGTCGAGCCCATGCCCATGCCTTCCGACACGTTGTATTTCTTGATGACAGCGTTGTTTTTCAGGTCTTTACGGATATATTCGGCGATCTCCTGGGTGCTTCTCTTACGTGTCTCCTTGCTGCCAAGGTTGAGGTTCATAGCCAAGATATGAGTGCCGTTGCTCTGCATCGAGGCGAAGGCATTCTCCTCGTCAGCGACGCCGTAGCGGTAGTTCATAACCTTGATTTCAGGAATCTCGGCCATGTATTTCTCTGCGAGTTCAGCGCCAAGCTGTCCGGTGATATCTTCCTGAGTGCCAACAGGTAACTCGATGCTGACAGTCAGACGGCCCTGGTCCATGCTCGGCAGGTATTCGGTCTTCATTCCCGGAAGTGTTGTCACAAGGGTGACCACGAAGATCACTATAGCGATGGTGATTGTCATGGCGCGGTGTGTCACGGCCCAGTTGATGAGGCGGCCATAGCCACGGCTCAGAGCGTCGAGACCTTTATTAATAGGTGTGAAAATAATTCTGTGCCATGCATGTGATCTCGGGTTGCGTTTCAGCATCCTCGAACACATCATAGGAACCAAGGTAAGGGCAGCTGATGTTGACACTATCATGATGATACTCACGATCCAGCCGAGCTGGTGGAAGAACACGCCGACAGCACCGTTGACCATGGTCAATGGCAGGAACACCGCCAACATGGTGAGGGTAGAGGCGATAACGGAGATTGACACCTCCTGGGTGGCGTGCACAGCAGCCTCTTTGGGTTTAGCGCCACGGTCGATATGCGAGGTGATGTTCTCCAACACCACGATAGCGTCGTCCACCACCATACCGATGGCGATGGTCAAAGCACTCATTGATATGATATTCAACGTGTTACCTGTTGCAAAGAGGTAAACTACTGATGCCACCAACGAGATTGGGATTGAGAGCACGATGATGATGGTGGCTCTCCATCTGCCGAGGAAGATAAACACCACGAGCATAACCACGATGAAAGTGATGAAGATGGTCTCTTTCAGTGAGTCGATGGTGTTGATGATGCTTTCACTAGTGTCGTTGATGAGGTTGATCTTGATATCTGAAGGCAGTGTCTTCTTGATCTTTGCAAGTTCTTTGTTGATGCCTTTACAAACCTGTACTGAGTTGGCGTCGGTCTGTTTCTGGATGGTCACCATGGCACCTTGGATGCCGTTGGAGAACACCTTCTGCAGACGTTCCTGCTCGCCGTCGTTCACTCTTGCCACGTCTTTCAGATAAATTGGTGTGCCGTTGAAGGTGCCGACGACCACGTCGAGCATCTCTTTTGCCGATTTGAACTCTTTCTCTACGCGCACAGCGTAGGTGTTTGAGCCAATATCGATGTTACCGGCCGGGGTGTTGCGGTTTTCGTATGCCAGAGCCTGTGAGATCTGCTCTACAGTGAGGTTATATGCCTCGAGTTTGTTCGGGTCGACATAGACCTGGATCTCACGTTTTGGGGCTCCTGACACCGACACTGTACCCACGCCCGGGACACGTGCCAAAGGCGTAGTCAACTTGTCATCAAGGATCTTGTCCAAGCCCGAAAGACTCTCTTCTGCAGTAACAGAGAGGAACATCACAGGGATGTCTTCCATGCTGAACTTGAAAATGGTCGGGTTGCCTGCCCCTTCGGGTAGGTATTGCCGCACCATGTCTAGCTTGTCTCGCACATTGTTTGTCGCCTCTTCGATGTCGATGCCATATTCAAACTGAACGGTGATGACGCACACATTCTCTTTCGATGATGACGAAAGGTGTTTAAGGTCGCTCACGCCATTGAGAGCATTTTCAAGGGTTTTGGTGATATTTGTCTCGATATCCTCAGCGCTGGCTCCTGAATACGACGTCATCACCATGATGGCGTTCGTGCCCATGTCAGGGAAGAGGTTGATCGACAGCTTCGTCAATGCGAAAACACCCAGGATGGCCACGGTGATGAATACCAGCGAGACCGTTACCGGATGATTTACCGATGTTCTGTATAAACTCATGATTCTCTGTGATTTATAAGATTATTTCTTTACAACGTCGACGGCGATGCCGTTCTTCAATTTTGTCTGGCCTGTCATGACGACGGTGGCGTTGTCGTCCAAGCCGCTGACGACTTCGTATCTGTTGCCCATTCTGCGACCGAGCTCGACTACGGTGTAAGTCACTGTGCCATCGTCGTTTAACACGTAGACATACTGCTCGCCTGAGCCCACTTGTTTCATTACGGCTCTGTCAGGAACCACCACGCGGAAGTTGTCGCCGTAGTTGACAGTGACGCGTGCGAACATGCCCGGACGAAGGATCATGTCGTTGTTTGCGAAGCGCACCTCCACTGCGAAGGTGTGTGTCATCGCGTTGATGGTAGGGTGGATGAGGTCAACCACGCCTTTGAACACCTGGTCACCGTAAGCCTCCGTGGTGATATCGACCTCCATGCCTTTCTTTATCTGTGAATACTGGCTCTCCGAGATGTTGATGAGCATCTTCACCGGATCGATTTTCTGTATCACGAAAAGCGGCTGTGTCATCGCGTACATGTCGCCTTCGTCGTAGTTACGTGCAGTAACGATGCCGCTGATAGGGCTTTTCAGGATGGTGTTTTCCAAAAGGTTCAAATAAGTACGCTTTGAGACGTCGTATTTCAACGTCATGGCCTCGTAGTCGGATGTCGAGGTGGCTCCTATTTCGTAAAGCTGTGCGATACGGCCGAACTCGATGGAGTCGTTGATGAGCTGAAGATGCGCTTTCTCCAGGTTCACCTTGTCCATGATGGCAAGTGTCTGACCAGCATTGACTTTGTCGCCGATCTCGACGTAAATCTTGCTGATACGTGCAGCTGACTGCGGCGCAATGTTGTTCACCACGTCGGCCTCCACAGTGGTCGGATACACCGAGAGTTGTGATACATATTCAGCGTTGACGGTGGTGACGGTCACTTTCGGGTTTTCCTCCACCATCTGCTGTGTGTTCTGGTTCTGCTGTCCGCACGACATCATCATTCCTGCGGCTGCAATGATTAATAATGTGTTGAATCTTTTCATATTTTTGTTATTATTATAATCTGATTAGAATTCATTTCCCATAAGTTCTTCAATCGACGCTTTCGTCACCATGAAGTTGTACACTGTGCGGCTCATGGTGAGTTGTGCCTGTACCAATGCCAGCTGGGCATCGTTGAGCTCCACAAGTGTGGTCTTTCCGAGTTCGTACATGCGTTCGGCGATGTCGTAGCTGCGTTGTGCCATTGCCACTGTCGATTCCGCTGCGGCGTAGTTTTTCATGAATGTGGCGATCTCGTTCTCGTAGTTCTTATATGCCACTCTCAGGTTGCGCTCTGTGTCCTCCATGCTGAGCTCCAACATATTTTGTGATGCCTGGTACTGGCGGATGCTGTTGCGTTTCGAGAAACCGGAAAATATCGGGATGTTGAGGCTCAATCCTGCCACCGAATAAGGGTTCCATTTGAAGTTGAAATCGTCGCCCATCGCGATGTAATTATATGCAAATGAGGCAGATAGGGTGGGGATGTATTGATATTTCGTCATCCTGATGGTGCGCTCGAGTTGTTCGTTCTGTAACGAGAGCTGTACCATCGTGCTGTTGTTTTCTAGGTCGACTTCGTCGCCTGAAACGATGTACGACATCATCTCATCGGTGTATTGGTCGATGCTGCCTTGCACGCCGATCTTCGTCTCGAGGTCGATTCCCATGATGGCTTTGAGCTGCCAGATGGCAAGGTCGATGGCTGTCAGTGAGCTGTATACGTTAGGCTCGGCGTTTTTCACGTTGACCGAAGCTCTAAGGTATTCATACTCAGAGGTTTTGCCAGCTGCATAAAGCTGTGAGCTGTACTCGAAGTTCTTGGCCGCGTTGTCGTAAACGTCTTTATAAACTTCGTAGACTTGTTGTGCGAGCAGCACTGCGTAATAGGCTTTTTTCACCTGTGCCACCATCGAAATCTTCGACGAACGTGCTTGTTCCACAGCTAGTTCCACGTCGAGGGCCGACAGTTTCAGCGACTCCCACAACTGTGCGTTGATGAGCGGCATGGCAGCGCTGATACCCGCGTTCACGTTGTTCCATTTGCCGACCTCGATCTCCATCGACTGACCACCGAAATCCATAGCCATCACTTGCTTTTTGATGGTTCTCTGGTAGCTTCCGCTGGCGCTGATGTTAGGATACAAAGCCGCATACGAGCCTTTCTTGGCGTATCCCGACTTCTCGATGCTGATGTCGGCAATTTTTATTGTTCTGCTCTCGTCAAGAGCAATCTCGATAGCCTGGTCCAGACTGATGATGACCGAGTCCTGGGCCTGCTGCGCCTTAACGCTTCCGGTCAGAAGCAAGAAAAGGCCTAATGTCATCGTTAAAAAGAATCTTTTCTTATACATTTCAATCAAATTTTACACCTTATATTTATAAGCGTGCAAAAATACATCATTTTAACAATACATATTTTCTTTTCAACTATGATTTTTTCCGTTTCAGAATGATAATTTGTCATTTCGCCTGTTGGATGGATCATTTATACACCCAGAATAAAATTTTTTACACGGAGAATAAATGTTATGTCATAATAGTATTATAATTTTGCACCCCAAAAAATAATACAACTTAATCTATGGCTAATCAATTATTTACAAGAAAGCGAGTAGTATTAACGATAGCATTGGTAATGACAATGGGAATGTTGTTGCCGACAAAAGTCAATGCCCAGAGTGACGGCTTCTTCGGCGATGCGGATCAAAAAGGCCGTGATGGCATTAGCTTGGGTGGCTGCATCATTGAAAACCCTGAACAAGGCGGCTTCATCTTTAGCAACTCGCAACAGGAAAACAACCTTCCGCTTGGCAGCGGATTGGTGATCATGATGGTGGCAGGTGGTGCATACGTCGTGTTACGCCGCAGACAACTGAAAAAACTCAGTGCTCTCTTTATGGCGGCAGCGTTGATGCTCGGATTGAGCCAATGCAAGAAAAACAATGTTGAGCCAATAGCGTCGGGCGAAGGCGTCTTTATCACCCTCGACGGCAGTTACAACGGGGGAAAGACAGAATTCGACCCTTCGATATGCGGCTTCGTATGGTCGAACCCGACAGAATATATCAACGTGGGTGGCAGCGAAAGCGGTTATCTCGGTCAGATCACTGGAGAGGGCGACGGGATATCGCAGACCATCAAGTTCACTGGAACGATCGCGACTCCTGTTAGCGGCGAGACCCTTTATTTCATGTACCTCGGCAACGGCGACCATGCCGGCGCTACTACTCTGGATTTCTCAAACCAGGACGGCACACGTGCCAGACTCACCGACTACCATGTTGCAGTGGGCAGCGCGGTATATGAAGGACAGACGAGCTTTACCGCCACATTGGAGATGAGCGTGGCGTTCGCACGTATCGATATGAGCGCTTTCTCGGGTGAGACGGTATATGTGCATGGCGATGCTGTATATGTCACAGCGTCAATCGATTACACAAAAGGAGTAATCTATGGCGAGACCAAAGGTTATATCAATGTCGGAGCAGCCAATGATGACAAGTTCGTTGTCTTCATCCCTTCAACAAAATTGACTACAGCAGTCCTGTTCGACAGTGACAGCAAATCGGGATACATGGCGTTTTTCAATGGTATCCAAAAAAGCAGATTCTATGCCAACTATGACGGCTCGGCGTTGAGCTTTATGGACAATCCGCAAACTATGACATGCAAAGGCTTGTTCACAGTTGATGGAACAAAAGTCGGCTCGAACACTGTCATCAAAAAGATGGTGCGATTCTCGCCAGGTAACCTGCAATATAATGAAAATGATGCAGCCAAATGGCGTTTCGCCGAACATCAATGGGATTATGTCGGAAAATGGGATACCAGCGGCTGGGTCGATCTGTTTGGCTGGGGCACATGGTCGGGCACTAAGAACCAATGGAACCCGCTCAACACATCAGATGATTATGAGGAATATGTGTGGCATGGTGATGCTACATTTCAATATGAGCTAGCAGGTTTTGACGACTGGTTTACCCTTTCGATAGATGAGGTGGTATGGCTTGTAGGGCATTATACCTCTAATCCCGGAACCGAATGTAGAGAAGGAAACCGTTTCTTGAACGCTAAAATTGCCGTTGGTAATAAGAGATACGATGGACTTATCATTTTTCCTGATGGATATGATGGTGGTATAGGCAATTATTCATACAATAATTATGATGGTGAAAGAACCAATGTGTCGGCTTCTGACTGGTCTGCAATGGAGGCTGCGGGTGCTGTGTTCTTACCTGCCGCTGGCAAACGCGCAGGTACAAGTGTTAGCGGCGTCGGATACTATGGCTCATTGGACTATTTGGGCTACTGCTGGACATATACGCCTGAGTGGGATTTTTTGGCATGTTACCTGGATTTCCGCGCCGACGCTTTTGTCGGTCATAGCGTGAACCCTAGAAGCAGTACCTACCGTTACTACGGTCAGTCGGTACGCCTCGTACGTTAGCATCTCGTTTATTTATAAAAAATTTCTAGCTTTCTGTCGTTCTTAGATTTTTTTTGTATTTTTGCAAATTGCACATTTAAGAAATATGAAGGCGAAGATATATGGCATATTCATTCTCGTTGAGGCATTCTTCATGTTGGTGACCTCGATGGTGGCCTTGTATTACAATGTGCATGGCGGCGAACGTGATGTGGTGGCACTTCTGGCCTCCACAATGATTACTGGTATTTTCGGTTTTATACTGCTCTCGGCAGGTCGTGAAAAAGCCAAGAAAACAGGCAGCCGCAACAAGGATATCGAAAGCCTCACCATGAAGGATTCGTTCATCCTCGTCACCGTTGCATGGGTGCTATTCTCTGTTTTCGGGATGCTGCCGTTTATCTTCACGGGCTCCATTGATAACGTGACGGATGCTTTCTTTGAGTCAGTGTCGGGATTCACCACCACGGGTGCCACAATAATGAACAATATTGATTCTCAACCACATGGCATCTTGTTCTGGCGTAGCATCACTCAATGGCTCGGAGGTTTGGGCATCATCGTGCTGTTCCTCGCCATCATCCCGGCAGTCAACAAAAACTCTAACAAGACAACGTTGTTCGCAGCCGAGATGTCGGGCTTGAGTGTCAAGAAGTTACATCCGAAAATGGCCGTCACAGCACGTCATCTTTGGCTTATATACATGTTGTTGACGGTCTGCTGCGCCTTGGCATATTGGGCAGGTCCGATGAGCCTCTATGATGCGGTTTGCCACGCCTTGACAACCCTGTCGAGTGGGGGGTTCGGCACACACCAGTCGAGTATTGGCTATTTCAACTCGAGGTATATAGACTATGTGTGCATATTTTTCATGCTGTCATCGGGCGTCAACTTCTCGTTGTATTATTTCCTTTTCAGAGGCGATGTGCGGTATTTTGCCAAAAACGAGGAGCTTCGCTGGTGGCTTGGCGTTGTCGTGATTTGCGTAGCGGTGGTTACGGCGTTGTTCTATTATGCGCCAAACATGACCTCAATACCTACTGATGCGTCGGCATATCCTGAGCCTGTGTTTGAAAGCAGGTTGCGCGCCTCATTGTTTCATGTCGTGACTTTAATAACGTCAACGGGTTTTCAAGGCTCATATTACGACTACACGTTATGGGGCGGGCTCTTTTTAATCCCTACACTTTTGATAATGCTCAGCGGCTCCTGCGCAGGCTCCACATCGGGCGGCATCAAGGTGATTCGCTGGATGGTGTGCCTCAAGTCTATCCAGAACACCATCAAGCAGTTCCTGCATCCCAATGCAGTGTTTACAGTGAAAATCAATAAAGAAGTGGTGTCGAATGATATCTTGCTCCGTACGCTTAATTTCTTGTTCTTCTACGTGATAATCTGTATCGTGAGCGTTATATTGTTGGCTATCAGCGGCTGTGACTTCAAAGAAAGTGTCTTCAACACTGTCACGGCATTGAGCAATATGGGACCTGGATACGGTTCAACAGGCCCAGCAACCACATTCTCCGACCTCTCGGTGATGGGAAAATGGGTGATGTCGTTCCTGATGATTGTCGGACGTCTCGAAATCTACACCGTCCTGCTTATCTTCACTCCATCATTCTGGAACAAGAAATAGCTTGCTAATCAAGGGTTTTGACGTATTCAAACGTGTTTGACGAAGGCTTTTGATAGACCTTCAGGTCGAACTGTGAGATTACTGCGTAAATGTGGTCGAAGATGTCGCTCTGTATGGCCTCGTACGACGGCCAGTCAGTCTTCGCACTGAAGCAGTATATCTGGAGCGGCACGCCGAACTCAGTAGGGTCTTTCTGGCGGACCAGCAACGTCATTTTGAAATTCAAGTCATCACGATGTTTCAGATACTCAATAAGATAAGCCCTGAAGATGCCGAGGTTTGTCTGACGGCGACCGTTAACAAGGGTAGAGGTGTCGACATTGTGAGCATTGTTATACTCGGCAATCTCGTTTTCCTTGTCGGTGATATATTTCGAAACAAGCTGGAATTTCTTGAATCTCTCAAGCATTTCAGGGGTGCAGAACTTCACGGTGTCGGTGTCGATGTATATCTGGCGCGCGATACGTCGTCCTCCCGATTCGCTCATGCCCCTCCAGTTGATGAAAGGATCAGTAATCAGTGAATAAGTCGGGATGGTGGAGATGGTGTTGTCCCAGTTCTGGACCTTCACCGTTGTCAGGCCGACGTCAACCACGGTACCGTCTGCGGCATTGCCCTTCACAATCCAGTCGCCGATACGCACCATGTCGTTGGAAGTCAATTGGATGCCGCCCACAAACCCCAAAATCGGGTCCTTGAAAACAAGCATCATCACAGCGGAGAGAGTGCCCAGTCCGATGAAGATGTCGCGCATGTCTTTGTTGATCAACACCCCGATAATCAGCAGTATGCAAATCATTATGACAAAAATCTTCGCTACCTGCATAAAGCCTTTCATGGGCTTGTTTTTCGACACGTCGAATGAGTTGTAAATATCAGATAATGAATCGGTTATGGAAATCAAAACGCCAGTCCATGTCGTGATTTCACCAATGCGCGCTAACGTATAGATAAACCCGCACAACATGTCCAAATCGGGCGCTACAGCGTAGATCATGCCCTGAATCATATAAACTGGGATGAAAAACGCCAGACGTCTCTCCAATTTCCGGCCAAGGAAATAGTCGTCGTATTTGAATTTCGTCTTTCTGATCAGTTTGCCGACACCCTTTTTCAGGATCACTTTTACTATCAGAAACAGTAAAAACGAAACCACTAGCAACGTGATGACGCCGAGACCTTGTGCCAAATCTGATGCTGTATCATTGCTTAGACCTATGCCAGAAAACAATCTTTCGAAGATTTGTAAATATTTGTTAATCATAATGATGAATGTGTTTATCTAGAATTTACTTGAACTATATTTATGTCTAAACGATTCAAATGCCGGTGATTTATTCACCAAAGGTGAATGCTTTCGCAAAGCTCAGGTCTCGACTTCGCTCGAAATGACGAGGTGCTGGTAACATAACATTTAATGACAATGGCAAAATCTCCATTGTGATATCCTTTGCCATCATGACAGCCTCACCGTCGACGTTGGCGATGTCTTCTTTCTCTCTAATAACTCGAATCTTGCTCGCTTTATGGATGTCGACGATTTTTGTGTGGTCGATTTTGCTGGTTAAGAGACGCTCGGCAATCCACGGAACCTGTATAAAACTTGGCTTTTTGAAGATACAGACGTCCAAGAGGCCGTCGTTGAGCGAGGCGTGAGGGGAGACCACGGCGTTTGAGCCGAACTGGTTGCTGTTGGCAAACGAGATGAAAAGCGGCTCACAGTCGAGTTCTTCCTTGTCGTCTAGGATAAGATGGTATCTCTCGGGTTTGAACTTGAAATAACGCTCTGTAACGAGTTTTACGTATGTTTTTATGCCTCTGCTGGGGTCTTTTGCGAAATAATCGGCTATGATTGCATCAAAACCCACTCCAGCGATGCTGATATACGGCACTCCGTTCATTGTGGCAGTGTCGATCTTCGATTTCACGCCTTTGTTGATGACCTCAGTGATGACTTTCTTAGGTTTTAAAGGCAGATGCATGTGTCTTGCAAGACCGTTGCCCGAGCCGTAAGGCACAATCGCGAAGGTTTGACGTGCCCCGATCATGTTGGTCGCCACTTCGTTGATGGTACCGTCACCGCCGACAGCCACTATGATATCATATTGATTTTCAATGGCTTGCTTGGTTAGCTCGGCTGCGTGGCCGGCATATTCGGTCAACGTGATGGTGTATTCATATTTGTCCTTGTCAATCAGCTCATCGACCATCGAAGGGAACTTCGACTTGTCGTGATGACCCGAGATGGGGTTGACAATAAACAATATTTTCTCTTTCATTTTATATATAACTTATTGTTAATCATTCGGTTATTATATTGCTGGAGGAGCACCCTGAACTTGTTATCGAGCACATCCCAAGACTCTTCTTCGCCAGCTTTATAAAGGTTTTCGTTCAGACAAGGGTCATCGTCAAGGTCGAATACCGCAGTGATGTTGTTGCCGTCAGACTGTAGCATGTGTTTTCCGTCGGAATACTGGTAGATATTGTTGAGATAGCTTGAGAAACAAGGCTCTTGCAGGCTGTCGAACACGTTACGTCCGAAGCTGAAGATGCTGTCGTTGTATCCTAGTGCCGCTATGAGGCTGACTCCGATGTCGGTTTGTTGCGCCATAATGTTGGTTTTCAATGGCATAATGATGCTTGGCGCATAAAATGCGGTCACGATCTGGTATTGCCCGTAGCCATTGAGGTAGTTGTCGTAACGGTGTTCAGGGTTCACGTGGTCGCCCACTATCACGAAGATGGTGCTGTCGAACCATTCGTATTTGCTGATGGTTTCAAAGAAATGGCGTAAAGCGTCGTCGGTGTAGCGCACTGTCTTCTCGAAATCGGTGGCGTAGTTGCCTTCTGGGAGCACATAGCCTTTTGGAAGCTTGAACGGATGATGCGACGACAGCGTGAACACTCCAGCGGCGAAAGGCTTCGGCATCTCATTGAGTTTCAATGCGGTAAACTGCAGGAACGGCATGTCGGATATGCCCCAGGTGCCGTCGTAATCATCGTCGTTGCCATATTCGTCGCGACCGTAATAATTGTCGAAACCTGCCGAGAATGCTGATGAATTGAAGTTCATGGTGCCGTTGTTGCCGCCATGGAAGAAAGCGGTGGAGTAGCCGTGTTGCTTTAAAATGCTGCCAAAACCGTCCAACCTGTTAGCTGCGTAACGCGATTCCACGTAATCTTTCGACATCAGTGACGGCAATCCTGACAGGATGGATGTCAACGCCTCGATGGATTGTCGTCCGTTGGCCATTCCATTGAAACTCAAGCTGTTAGCAAGCAGTGAGTCGAGGAACGGGGTGATAGTTTCGGTACGTTTCTCGTTGTAAAAGCTCACCATTTCCTGTCCGTGGCTCTCCAAAATTATCATGAAGATGTTGTAACCTTTAGCATCGCCATCGATAAACTGATTGATTTTAAGGTTTTTATGGATAGGAGAGTAGAGCTCTTCGAGTTCGTCGTCGTCAAAAAAATGTATAGGCTTCAGCACATCGCCCGACGAGCCGCGACCGATGGTGAACGGGGTGTTCAGCACCAGCACCATGTTTTGCGGCTTGGTGTATTGCGCCGCAGTGATGATGCTTATGGGTTTGTTCTGCAAGCCGCCCCTCAGCCCGATTATTGAAAGCGCTATTAAAAGCAAAAACGCTATCGAACTCGTTGTGTACCAATATTTTAGATTGATTATTATGGCGGGTTTAACCCTTGTTTTTCTTGTCAAAATGATGATTGCAATCATGAAGACGATGAAAACCAACACCATAAACCAGAAATCGACCAGAAACTGCTTCACCAAACCGCCTTGGTTGTCGTCGGTGTGTTGCATGAAACCGAACAGCTCGGAGGTCATTCGCTTGTCGATATAGCGGTAATAAATGACATCAATAAGATTTAAAGTAATACTTAAAGAATTTGTTATAACAAAAAGAATATCAATTACTTTGCAATATATTTTGTTATATTTAAATCTGAATGGGACGCCATAAAAGACGAGGAACGGGAGGTTGGCGATGATGAGTGTCCAGATGTCGAAACGCATGCCGATGAAGAACAGCCTGAATTGTTCGCCGATGCTCAAATCAGGAAAGTTTTGTGCGTTGAAAACGAACAGCAGCCAGCGGCTTATGGCAAGGAGTATCAGCATCACGCCGAGACGGATGATGAAGACTTTCCCAAGCGGTAATTCCCTGTTTTTGAGCATATACTATTTTTTTTGCAAATATACTAAAATTCATAAATATACAATTAATATTTCTTGTCATTTCGATTGTAGCGGAGCGGAATGGAGAAATCTTTTTTATCGAATACTTTTAAAAAAGGATTTCTCGACAACCCAGAAATGACAATTGTATAAAAAAAATGTTTAATTTTGTAAATCAAAAATATTGAAAATGAGATTTAAGTTTTTATTTGCTTTATTGCTGATAATCAATGTTTTAGCAGCTCAAAACGAGCCAAAGTATCCCGTATATCCCGACCCTGTGAAGTTTCCGATTTACCTTTCGGCGACGTTTGGCGAGCTTCGCAACAACGCTTTTCATGCTGGTGTCGACATCAAGACTGGCGGTGAGATAGGCAAGAAGGTGTATGCTGTGGCTGATGGCTATGTGAGCCGCATAGGTGTGTCGCCTTGGGGCTACGGCAACGCTGTTTACATCACGCATTACGACGGATATACCTCTGTTTACGCCCATTTGGAGATGTTTAACGGCAAAATAGGGAAGTATGTGAAGCAGAAGCAGCTCGAGAGCAAATCGTTCGCCCAGAGCCTTTATTTGAAGAAAGACGAGATTCCGGTGAAAGTGGGCGAACTTATAGGATACAGTGGTGATACTGGCGGTTCTGGCGGTCCGCATCTGCATTATGAGCTTCGCGACGCTAATCAGAGACCATTAAATCCATATTTCTTCGGCTTTAAAGTGAATGACAATATCAAGCCTTCAATAAATGGTATCGCATTGTATCCCAAAGAGTTATCGTCGGTGAACGGCTCTGATCAGGCGGCATATCTCAAATTGAAAAACAATGGAGGCAACTACACCGTTGAGGGTGGCGACATCAAGGTCAACGGGACGGTGGCATTTGGCATCTCGGCATTCGACCAGGCTAACGACTCACATAACAAAAACGGTGTGTATTCAATCGAGCTTTTTGCTGATAACAGATTGATATTCAGCGTGTTGTTTGACCGTTATTCGTACGACGAGACACGCTACATCAATAGTTTGATCGATTATAAGAAGTTTGTCAACGACAAGATCCGCTATGTGCGCTCCGAAATCGACGAGTACAATATCCTTGACATTTATGGCGAGAGAAATGGCTATATCACTGTAAATGAAGGGGATAAGGTGGCAATGAAATATGTCGTGAAGGATTATTTCGGCAACAAATCGACTGTGAAGTTTAATCTTGTAGGTGTGAAGCCGATTGCGGAATACTCTGATAATCAATATAGTAGGGCTTATTACCGTGTCGATGGCAATAATGAGGTTGAGGTGAATCTCGATGGCTTTACAGCCAAGATCCCTGAAAAGGCGTTTTACAGATTCGAATATGTGCTTGCCCGTCAGCTCGACACTATCCCGAATATCGCCTCTGACTATGCGTATCTCTTTGGCTCTGAGGATATTCCGATTCAAAAAAACATCGCAATCAAGATTCGTCCGGCTGAGAAATATGCCAATTCCGACAAGTTATACATCGTGAGTGTTGACAAAGACGGCAAATTCAGCGCTGTGGGAGGCAAGATGGTGGAAGGCATGATGACCGCTAATATCCGTAAATTCGGCACATACGCGCTTGCTGTTGATAACGACGCGCCGACAGTGAACCCCGACAATTTTAAGAACAACACCAAGGTTGTCAATTGTAAACGATTGAAAATCAAGATTAAAGATGCTGAGTCGGGGATTGCAAAATATGATATCTACCTCAACGGGAAATGGGTTGTGGGCGCTTATGACGCCAAAAACGACCTTTTGTTTTACGATGTCGATGAATTCCTGAAATACGGCAACAACAAGATGGAAGTCGTTGTAATTGATGGCGTTGGCAACAAAACCACCCGCACTTACAATATAATTCGGGAACGACCCAAAAACGACAGTTTTATTCGGTAATCACACACTGATACGCTCCGGCATCGGGAGTGTCGCCTCTTGTCACGCCATCCAGATCGAGCTGTAAGGCACCTGTCGAGAAGGCTGGATTGCCTATGCCTATCGCAGCCGACAGAGTGTCGAGATGGAAGTTGAACTCATTGGTATTCTTGAACTTAGGGTCTTCGTTGAAGACACACAGATCGTACAGATTCATGCTGTCGTGAGGGCGTTTCGTGCGTATGAGGCTGCTTCTGAACACGTAGTTGGTGTCGGGGATGGGGTAGAAGTCGGTGCCGAACTCATCGTCGCGGCTGCCATACACTATGCTGTTGTTGATTGCGCAGTTAAACGGGATGGCATAGGTGTTGCCATCAGTAGGATCTTGGTATAAGTTATTGAATAACAACGCTTCAGCCTTTCTGGTGGAGCCTGTCCAGTAGTTGGCGATGGTGCCGTGGGTGAACACATATTCGCCGCCTCCTGTGAGTGCCACGCAGTAGTTGCCGCAGTTGCTGACCACGAAGTTCGACATCCCGAGGCTGTAGCAGTTGGCGTAGACACCCATTCCAGTGTGATTCTCGATGATGGTGTTGTTGACATACGCTGCGGCCATGTTGTCTTTCAGCATGCGCTGTATCTGCAGGCCTATGAAGCCGTTTCGTATTATTGCGTGGTTGATGCTGTGTCCGTGGCCTTCGCGGGCTTCCATGAGCCAGATGCGGTCCCATTGTCCTGCTAGGTTATCATAGAAATGCTCTAGTCTGTCGCCTTGAAACACAACGGGATCATCCGCGGTGCCGTTGACGATGAGTTGTCCTTCGCTCCATGCCCAGAGGCCGGCGCCGTTGTGGAAGTACACATGCGTGCCCGGCTCTATGGTCAATGTGCCGTCGGAGTCGATAAGTGCCACATTATAAATGACATACGGCCTCTCTGAGGTCCAGTGAACATCTTTATTCACCGAGTCGGTGATAGGGGTGTAATAATTGGTATAATGCCCGTTTTGGTCGGGGAAGATGCCGATTCGGCCGATGATGTAGTTGGCGTTTTGTCCGTAAGCCGTCAGATGCACCACGCTTTCGTTGCCGTTGGTGTTGAAAATCAGGCGGTCTTCGACGAAAAACGGGTTGTTCACGTCATTCGGGTTGATTGTGACCTTGACAAACACGTAGAGGCTGTCTTTTGCGTAAATCTCCTTGTCGGAAAACACTGTTCCCGGCTGTCCGTCGACGTTGATGCTGTAGGGCGAGTTACTGCCTCCTTCAAGACGTATCGAGTTGATTTTGAGGTTATCGGAGTTGTTGTTGTACACCATTAGCACTCTCGTCGAAGAGCCGACGGCGGTGAACACTGTGTCGAAAGCGATGGTGTCGGTCGACAGGCTGATATTCTTCGACGGGTTGTCGGAAAACGTCTTCTCTTTGCGGCATGAAACTGCAAAAACCACAATTGATAATATTATGACAACCAAATATTTACGCATGTTTACTTAATGTAATCCTTGAAACTTTGTCTAAGATATGCATCGGTGCCGATATACTTCAAAACTGGCAGAAACTGGCTGGCGTCCATGTATCCAGGAGCCACAGTGATGAGCTGGTTTTTCTCGTTCATAAAGACGTATGATGGGTACGACATCTTGCCTTGGAGCAATGCTGCCGCCAGCTGGTGTGTGCCACGTCGGCCGTTCATACCGCCCTCGTTGACGTAGGTGTAGCCACCGAAAACGATGGTGTCGCTCATCTCTGCGTCGAGTTTCACAGCGTAGTAGTTCTCGTTCATGTATGCGACCACCAGCGAATCCTGGAATGTGGTCTGGTCCATCTTCTTGCACCATCCGCACCAGTCGGTGTAGGTGTCGATGAATATCTTCTTCGGCGCCGTCCTGTTCAGTTCCACCGCTTCCTGAAACGTCATCCAATTGATTTTCTGTGCGTTACAGAAACTAAATGATGTTATAATCGCTAATATTATAAATAGTTTCTTCATATCTAAAGTCTAAGGTCTAAAGTCTAAAGTCTAAAACTCTCTAATTTCCTTTTTAGAATCTTTCTCTTTAAGGCTGTCGCGTTTGTCGTAGAAATGTTTTCCTTTCGCCAGCGCGATCTCCATTTTTGCAAGGCCGCGGTCGTTGACAAACATCTCGATAGGCACTATGGTGAAGCCTTTTTCAGAGCTCTTTGCCTTGAGTTTGCGCAACTCCTTCATGGTGAGCAGGAGTTTACGGTCGCGTTTAGGCACATGGTTGTTATATGTCCCGAAGCGGTATTCCGCTATGTGCATGCCCACGACGAACAGCTCGTTGCCGACGAAGGTACAGTACGAATCCACCAGGCTTGCCTTGCCTTCGCGGATGCTCTTGATCTCTGTGCCTGTCAGGACGATGCCTGCGGTGTAACGGTCGATGAGGAAATACTCGAACGACGCCCGCTTGTTTTTGATGCTTATCTTAACCTGTTTGACCTTGTTTGTCATTATTTGATGTCTCCTAAAATCAGCGGCATGCCGTCTTTGCTGTTGCCAATGATGACGACCTTGGTGTTCGGTGATTCGGCAAGTTTCAGTGTGGCGTCGATGCCTTTCTCACGCAAGATCTTGTCGTTGATACTGGCGCTGACGATGTTGTTTGCTCTGGCCTTACCTTCAGCCTCAACACGTTGACGCTCAGCTTCTTGCGATGCTTTCTCGAGCTTGAATTCGTATTCCAACGCCTCTTGTTCCTGTTTCAGTTTGCTCTCGATAGCCGACTTGATGGTAGGAGGGAGCGTGACCGAGCGGATGAGCACCTGGTTGAGTTGTATATGCTTGCCTTCCAAGAGGTTTTTCGTCTCGATGAAGATCTCTTCCTGGATGGCGTCACGTTTCGTAGAGTAGATCTGCTCTGGAGTGTAACGTCCGAGGACGCTTCTTGCAGCAGAACGCATGGCCGGATAGACCGCTCTGGTGAGGTATTGCGTGCCTATGGTGGCGTGCAGCTGTCCTAATTCCTGCCACATCGGCTGGTACCAAGTTGAGAATTCTATCTTGATTTCCAATCCGTTTGACGAAAGAGCGCTCATCTCCTCGTCGGCCACCTGCTGACGTGTCTCGTAAAGCGTCATGCTGTTCCAAGGGGCGATGAAATGGAAGCCTTCCTCGTAGGTCTTCGTGACATCGATACCGCCGCCAAACAAGCGGTAAAGCACTCCGCCATGACCAGCAGGAATAGTCACCGTGATGCGACTCCAGAAAATAATGAGCAGTAAAACTACAACTCCAATCAGGACGAATGGACCGTATTTTTTGTTGTTTGATGGCTTATTCTGTTGATAACCATTAGTTTGCGTGTATTCCATAACTAAAAATTTTTAATTTGTTTATTTTTGCAAAGGTAATAAAAAAAACGATAATTTTGCACTCTTATTTTAGGAATTATTAATTAAAACAAAAATAATGAAAAAACTTATCATGATTTTAGGAATTGCTGGACTTCTAACTGCTTGTAACTCAAGCGATAAGGAAGCTCAAAATGGAGAATTCAAGTATCTCGTCGACGAGTTTGCCGACCTGAAAGTGATGCGTTACCAGATCCCGGGATGGGACGAACTGACGCTTCAGCAGAAAGAGTACATCTATTATCTTGGCGAGGCTGCTAAATGCGGTCGCGACATCCTTGCCGACCAGAATTTCAAGTATAACCTGACCGTCCGCAAGACCCTCGAGGCTATCCTGAATTCTTACAAAGGTGATACCAAATGCGCTGATTATCAGAACTTTGTGGTTTACGCAAAGCGTGTCTTCTTCAGCAACGGTATCCATCATCATTATGCCGAAGACAAGATGTTCCCTGAGATTTCGCAGGAATATTTCGCACAGCTGGTGAAAAACTCCGATCCGAAGCTGTTGCCTCTGGCAGAAGGCGAGTCGGTCGACGATTTCCTGACGTTCATCACCCCTGTGATCTTCGACAAAGACCTTTATGCGATGCGCCGCAGCAGCGAGGAAGACATCATCCAGAACTCATGCGTCAATTTCTATGAGGGCTATATTAATAAAGGTGAGGTAGAGGCATTTTACGACGCTCAGCGCAAACCTAACGACGCTCAGCCTATTTCTTACGGCCTCAATTCAAAGCTCGTCAAGGAAAACGGCAAGCTTCACGAGGAGGTTTACAAGGTTGACGGCCTTTACGGAAAAGCCATCGAGCAGATCATCTATTGGCTCAAGAAGGCAAATGAGGTGGCCGAAAACGACAGCCAGCGTAACTACACCAACTTGTTAATCGATTATTACACAACAGGTTGCCTCAAGAAATGGGACGAATACAACATCGCTTGGGTTGAGGATTCGATTTCGAATATCGACTTTGTGAACGGTTTCATCGAGGACTACAACGACCCTATGGGCATGAAAGCCACCTGGGAGGCTATCGTCGACTACAAAGACATGGAGGCTACCAAACGTTCGGAGATCATCAGCGCCAACGCACAGTGGTTTGAGGACAACTCACCTGTCGACCCTCGTTTCAAGAAAAAAGAATGCAAGGGCGTGAGCGCCAAGGGCAGCATCGTCACCACCTTGGCTGGCGACTGCTTTCCGGCACCTCCTATTGGCATCAACCTGCCTAACGCCGACTGGATCCGTAAGGAACATGGCTCTAAGTCAGTGACTATCACCAACTTGATGGACGCCTACGACAAGGCTGCCAACGAGTCACCGAAGAGTGTCTTGGCTGAGTTCGCTTACTCACAGGATGAGATCGATCTCTGCAAGAAATACAGCGGCATCGCCGACGTGTTGCACACCGACTTGCACGAGTGCCTCGGTCACGGCTCGGGACAGCTGCTCCCGACCACTCCACAGAACGCGCTCAAAGAGTACAGCTCGGCACTCGAAGAAGTCCGCGCCGACTTGTTTGGACTGTATTACTGCGCCGATCCTAAGATGGTGGAACTCGGCATACTTCCTAACATGGAATGCTACAAAGCACAATATTACGACTTCATCCGTAACGGCTTGATGAGTCAGCTCGCCCGTATCGAGCTCGGCAAAGACATCACCGAGGCTCACATGCAGGACCGCGCACTCATCAGCTGGTGGTGCTATGAGAAAGGCTTGAACGACAACGTCATCGAGAAGAAGGTGCGCGACGGCAAGACATATTTCGTGATCAACGACTTCGACAAGCTCCGTGGCTTGTTTGGCGACCTCCTCGCTGAGATCCAGAGAGTTAAATCGGAAGGCGACTATGAGGCGGGCAAGAACCTCGTTGAGACCTACGCCGTGAAGATCGACCCTGAGCTTCACAAAGAGGTGAAAGAGCGTTACAACGCCCTCGGACTGAAGCCTTACGGCGGTTTCATCAATCCAGACATCGTTCCAGTCATGAAAGACGGCAAAGTCGTTGATTATCAAGTCAATTATCCATGCGACTTCTTGAAGCAGCATCTCGATTACGGCAAGAACTACAGCTTCGTAGAGGAAAGCCACGACGCTCCAGTGCATCTCATCGTCGACATGCTTTACGACTTCATCGACGGCACTTTGGCATGTGGCAACGCTGAAAACGCGGTGCACGAGGTCGTCGCATACATCAACGCACATCCTGATGAGAAGGTGATTTACATCGCCGACCATCATCCGGCCAACCACAGCTCATTTGCTGACTACGGCGGCATCTGGCCGGTGCACTGTGTGCAGGGAACACGCGGCGGCGCCATCCACGAGGCGTTCTACACAGATATCATCAACCCGGCCAACCGTCCTGACCCAGAGAGAAACATCTTCTACAAAGGTGAGAAAGTCGACAAGGAGCAATATTCAGGTTTTGAGTCGGTTAACGCCGTCGACGGTCGCATGCTGCACGATGCTGTCACCACCAAGAACTTGGTTGTCAGCGGTATAGCCACTGAATACTGTGTGTGGAACACTGTCAGTGAGTTCTTGAACGACGGCAGAAACATCGAGTTGCTGGTTCCTGGTCTCGGCTACGTCACCAAGGACGGCCACGACGAGACGATGAAGAAGCTCGAGAAGATGGTGACGGTGATAGAGTAGTCTTTAGACTTTAGTCGTTAGTCTTTAGACTTTAGTCGTTAGTCTTTAGTCTTTAGACTTTAGACAGAAATCCCGCTATTTCGGCGGGATTTTTTGTTTTTGTAATACGTGTTTGAAAATTAATCACAATATTTTGATTATAAATCAAAAAAATATCTAATTTTGCACCATGGTTTAGTGTTGTTTTGGATGTGGAAACGGGTAGTTTTTTTACAGCCGCCAGAGGTGGCAAACCTATGAAAAGTATAATTAATAAAAATAAATTAACCAACTAAACAAAGTCAAAAATGAAGAAAAAATTTACTTTTTTAATTGCAGCTTTGATGCTGCTGACAATGAGTATTATCCCGATGAGGATGATTGGAGCTGAAGGCGACACTCATGACTTCCCGCAAAGCATTTCTGCAAGTCTAAACGACAATGCTACAATTGATCCTATTGAAATTGCAGCACAAACTTATCCTGTAAAACAGGTTAAAGTTACTTATGCTTATAATAAAACTAATGACGTTAAAATATCAGTAAGTGTAGCTAGCACATCTTGGGGTACACAAGCCGCAACAGGTACAGGTAATCTTACAACTTATAATACGCTCACTTTCGATGGGGATGCTATAATAGGTGGAATAACAGTTTCTTTTACCAATAATTCTGGTTCTGGCAGTGGCAAAGGAACACTTAAAGTTACCAATGTTCAACTTGTCGAAGGTGCTTCTAGCGGTCCAACCACATACACTGTTACCTACAACTGCAATGGTGGCACAAGCGGATGCCCGGAAAATGCAACAGGTATTGAAGAGAATACAACAATTTATTTAGCTTCAGCACCAAGCAAAACAGGTCATTCGTTCGGAGGATGGAATGATGGTACAACGACACATGAAGCTGGTGCTGAGTATACTGTAACTAGCAGTATAACAATGACCGCCCAATGGACACCTGATCCACACACTATAACATACAAAGCTGGTGAAGGTACAGGTAATGATGTCGTTGTCAATAAGAATTACGGTGAATCCTATGATATTGCAGCCGTATCTAATACTTTTACCGCTCCTGCTGGAAAACCAAATTTTACAGGTTGGAATACTGAAGCAAACGGAACTGGTACTCCTTATAGCCCAGGACAAAATATCACAATTTCTGGTGACTTAACACTTTTTGCACAGTGGTCGAATAGTGTAACTGCTACTTATACTGTTAGCAGCACAAGCTCAGTAACAACTTCAGGTGTTACACCAGAAGGCAGTTCAGCAACTTTTAGTAACACATATACTAATAATAAAGTTCAAATCACCGCCAATAATAGCATGACCTTAACTCTTAGTGGTTATGAAGGCCATGTTATTAAAGGTATAACACTAAGCATGCATTCTAACAATAGTGCAGGTGCCGGAAGTTTATCTGTTGTAGCTGGAACTACTACACTGGCTAGCATTGCAAATGCGGCTTTTAATACTAGTTCTTGGTATGGAGCTTGGAGCGGTTCTACTTTTGTAGATGTTACTCCGACTATGTCTAATAGTACTTATGTAGTTAAACAAGGGGAAAATGTTGTTATCGTAATTACAGCGTCACAAAACTCATTATTCTGCCAATCATTTGAAATAGAATATGAAGCTTCTAATGACCCAAAGGTTTTAGTAGCACCTATATCGCGTGTAGTAGATTATACTGCACATAATTCTAATACAGAAAACCTGAATTTCACTGTTTCTTCAGAGAATATAGACTCTCCAACATATCAGTTGGTGTATTGCGATTCAAACGGTTCTGTATTGGATTATAATCCATATTCATCATGGTTTACTGCAACATTATCAGGTTCAGAGGTTTCATTCACAACAAATCAAAATAGTGGTGATGAACGTGAAGCTTATTTCAAAGTGTATGCTGAGCTGAATTCTGAACCTGTTTATTCAGGTCTTTGCTCTGTAACCCAAGGTCATGAAACACACACATACACTTTGGTGACATCGACCGATCAACTCGTTTCTGGCAAACATTATGTCATTGCAAGTTCTAAAACTGCTGGGAATGCGTACGCAATGGGTGCTCAAAGTGGCAACGTTAGATATGCCATTGCTGTAACAATTACTGAAAATGGCAATGTAATAAGTATTGAAGAAACAGATAATATCAGAGAGTTTGTATTAAGTGGTACTGATAGTGACAATTGGACACTTTATGACAAAAAGAATCCTGGTTTTTTGTATGCATCGAGTTCAAGTTCAAATTATATAGGGACAAGGGCTAATAATCCTGATGGTGAAAGCCAGTGGAAAATCTCATTTGTTTCTACTTACAAACCAGACGAAGCTCTGTTTATGGCACAAGGTACTAATGACCGAAAAACCATAAGATATAATTTTAACGACGGAGATCCTCGTTTCTCTTGCTATAAAACAGATTCATCCATTGACAACTATGTGTATCTGTATGTTTTGGCAAACGATAAGAGCTATGAATTCTATAGCAACACCACTTTTGGTAGTGCTACGGTTGCCAACGATGAAATCTACACGATAAAGAAGTCGGTAGATTACTCTCCAGTACTTTCAGTCACTGGAACTCTGACCGTAAATGGCACTTTAGCCAACAACGGCACCGCAGCCAACCTCATCATCGAAGACGGTGGTCAGCTTATCTGCTCAAACCCGGTGGCTGCAACAGTGAAAAAGAATATCACCAATGCATCAGCAAAAGCAGGGGAGAAATGGTACGCGATATCATCATCAGTGCACGACGACGGCGAGACATCCGAAACCATAGATAATGTCACCAACCTCACCAGCGGCACATACGATATGTTCTGCTATGATGAACCTTCAAATACCTGGTTTAACCAGAAACCTTCCACAACTCCACTCGCCGCAGGTTTCAGCACAATGATGAGAGGTCGCGGTTACATCTATCGTAACGCTGCCGACAAGGAACTGGCATTTACTGGCGAAACCAATGTCGGAACAGTTGAATATGGCGACGAATATAATTATTTGGGATGGTCGAACAAAGATGAGAGACTTAAAGGCTTCAACCTCGTTGGTAACCCATATCCGCATAAGATTTATAAAGGTGTGGCTTTCGCAACGACATCTGGAACAACAACCGACACCCTTGTGACAGGTTATTACGCTTTGGAAGGCGACGGCTCATGGACAGCAAAGACAAATTCTGATGCGATTGATGTAAACCAAGCCATCTTGGTCGAAGCGACAGAATATGCAAATGGCAAAAATCTGCAGTTCAAAGACAGAACAACCGCTCCTAATGCGAAGAGCAACAACGACAACATCATGTTCACCATCGAGAACTCGGAATATTCGGATATCGCATACGCTTGGTTCGATAATGGCAACGGCTTGAAGAAGATTGATCACCGTAACGCTAACATCCCGATGCTTTACATTGAGCAGAACGGAACCGATTACGCTATCGCGATGATGAGCGACAACACCAAGGTGTTCGGTCTCAATTTCAAGGCAAAGACAATGGGTACATACACTCTGAGCTACAAAGCCGACGGCAACTTCGATTATCTGCACGTTATCGACCGCTTCACAGGTGAGGATGTCGACATGCTTATGGATGGCAAGTATTCATTTGTGGGCTCACCTCAAGACAATGCAGGTCGTTTCATAGTGAAACTTGGCTACGACAACGGCTCTTCGACAGGCTCAGAGACCTTTGTTTACCAGAATGGTAATGACATCATCGTTGATGGTGAAGGAACTCTCGAGGTATTCGATGTTACTGGAAGAAAAGTGATGACAACCGACATCAATGGTGTTGAGACAATCAACGGATTGAATACTGGCGTCTATATCTTTAGAGTAATCGGAGAAACTCTTAGAACTCAAAAAATTGTTGTTAGATAATCAAGAAAGGAGAAAAATACTATGAAAAAAATATTATTTGCAATAGCTATAGTAATGATGCTCGGCATGACAGCCAATGCACAACGTGACGGTTTCTTCAGCGACTACGATAACTACGATGGTGAAAGAGCAACCTCTGGTTTTACTCCAAGTGTCCCTGGTGGTGACCCTGGTATCGTAGGAGACGTGACAGCCGATCCAGTTCCTGTCGGCACTGGTCTTCTCATCATGACAGCCCTCGGCGCAGGATATGCTGTCGCTAGAAAGAGACGTAAATAAAAGATAGGCTACATCAATGTAGCCTATCATGTGTGGTTATATATAGGCCCCGCGTCACATGACGCGGGGCTTGTTTTTATTCCTGCCCGTTCTTTGCGGCTTTCTTAGCTTCCTTTGCCTGTTTCTTCTTCAGCTTCTTGAGCTGGCGTTCGACAGCTTTGTCGTGGAACTTCGGGTTGTCGCCTTTGTAGCGGTATTCCTCGCGCTGCATGTTCTCGGGCTTCTCGTTGAAGACATACGTCACGCGGAAGGTGAACAGGTTGTTGTGCTGGTTGAACGTGCCGAGCGAGTTGCCATCGATGTCGTGGTATTCACGAGTCCTGATGCTGTTTAACGAATAAGAATAACGGAATCCGAGCTTCCATTTTTTGTATACGCGCAGCTTCACGTCGGCAAGGATGTTGTACTCGTTCTGGTCGTACTCACCGCTGGTGGCTGTCACCGCGGTGCGGAGGCCGTGCTCGTATTCCTTCAAGCCCATGAGTCGGGCGTAGGAGAAGCCTACACCGGCCGATACCACGTGTTTGTCGGTGAAATATATCAAAACAGGCACCTCGCCATAGTTCATGGTAAGGTCGTATTCGCCAGTGATGATGACGCCTGTCTCAGGGTCGATCTTGTCGTCGAAATACTTGCGTCCCTGTTTTGCGCCTTTCTGGTTAAAAAGCACTTCCATCGAGAGCTCGAGGCTGAAGTTTCGCTTCTGCCAGACAGGTGTGATGACACCCACACCGGCGTTGATGCCTTTCTTGAAGTATCCCATCATCTGGTCGCCGTCGACCTGACAGATGTTGAGTCCCACAAACGCTTCACCTAAGAATATCTGGGCTTTCGCAAAATTTGTCAATGCTGCGAATGCGATGAATAATCCGATTATAAAGTACTTTTTCATATCTCGATAACGCAAAAACGTCAAAATTATTTTATTTCATGCTCAAACTGATGCGTTTTCTTGGGATGTCGACGTCGGTGACGGTCACCTTGACTTTCTGGTTGAGCTTCACCACCTGGTTCGGGTCGGTGATGTAGCTGTTCGACATCTGGCTGATGTGCACGAGTCCGTCCTGATGCACCCCGACATCCACGAAACAGCCGAATGCCGTGATGTTGGTGACTATTCCGACGAGCTGCATGCCTTGTCGCAGGTCGTTGATGGTGCGTATGTTTTTGTCAAACTCAAACACCTCGAACGTCTTACGAGGGTCGCGTCCCGGTTTCTTGAGTTCGTCGATGATGTCGTTGACGGTCTCTATTCCGAAGTCTTTCTCGATGAACTCTTTGGGGTTTATCTTTGCGATAAGTTCTTCATTGCCAATGAGTTCCTCTACTTTCGCGCCGAGTTTCTTTGCCATTTTCTCGACGATATGGTAGCTCTCGGGATGCACTGCCGAGGCGTCGAGTGGCTGCTTCGCACCGTGGATACGCAAAAATCCTGCGCACTGCTCGAAGGCTTTGTTGCCCAGTCGGGGCACCTCGAGTAGCTGCTTGCGGCTGGTGAAGCCTCCGTTCTCGTTGCGGTATTTCACTATGGAGCTCGCCAGCTGCGGGCCGACGCCGCTCACATACGACAGCAGCTGCTCGCTGGCGGAGTTGAGTTCCACACCCACAGCGTTGACGCAGCTCTCCACCACGGTGTTGAGCTCTTCGCCGAGCATCTTCTGGTTGACGTCGTGTTGGTATTGTCCCACGCCTATGGATTTTGGGTCTATCTTGACCAACTCCGCCAGCGGGTCCATCAGCCTGCGGCCGATGCTGACCGCGCCGCGCACCGTG